>Ga0187803_10000059_pt1 | contig 47126 bp, 36 predicted proteins | sample NC_wetland_sal_i_2_FD_132425 | JGI IMG/M metagenome (GOLD analysis project Ga0187803, IMG submission 132425) | Wetland sediment microbial communities from Neuse River Estuary, North Carolina, USA - Control_3 | ecosystem: Environmental > Aquatic > Freshwater > Wetlands > Sediment | place: USA...
GATCTGTTACGAGGCCGGGAAAACGTGGCCGGAGGCGGACGCAGACACCGCGGAGACGATCGACTTCCTGGAATATTACGGGCGCGAAATGCTGCGGCTGGCCGGGCCGCAGAAGCTGACCCCGATGAAAGGCGAAAAGAATTTTCTGCTCTATATACCGCTGGGCGTGGGCGCGATCGTGCCGCCATGGAATTTTCCGTGCGCAATCATGGCCGGGCTGCTGGTGGCGGCAATCGTGACCGGAAACACCGTGGTGCTTAAGCCTTCGAGCGACACGCCGGCGGTGGCGCACAAATTCGTCGAGATATTGTTCGAAGGCGGAGCGCCCGCGGGCGTGGTGAATTGTCTTGTGGGCCGTGGCGGAGTCGTGGGCGACGCGCTGGTGGCCCATCCCAAGACGCGCTTCATCGGCTTCACCGGGTCGAAGGAAGTGGGACTGCACATCCAGGAGGTGGCGTCGAAAACGCAGCTGGGGCAGGTGTGGATCAAACGAACCGTGCTCGAGATGGGCGGCAAAGACGCCATCGTGGTGGATGACGAGGCGGACGTGGACGCGGCCGCGGATGGCGTGGTGGCGAGCGCGTTCGGATATCAGGGGCAGAAGTGCTCGGCGTGCTCGCGCGCCATCGTGGCGGAAAAGGTGTACGACGCGTTCCTGCAAAAGCTGGTGGAGCGGACGAAAAAGCTCAAAGTGGGCGCCGCGGATGATCCGGGGAACTACATGGGGCCGGTGATCAACCAGAACGCGAAGAAAGCCATTCTGGACTACATCGAGGTAGGGAAGAAAGAAGGCCGGCTGGTGGCCGGAGGCGGGGCCGCGGGCGGCGACGGATATTTTATTGAGCCGACCATCATTGCAGATGTGGCGCCGAGGGCGCGCATCGCGCAGGAAGAAATTTTCGGGCCCGTGCTGGCGGTGATCAAAGCGAAAGATTTCAATCACGCGCTCGAGATCGCCAACGACAGCGAATTCGGGTTGACCGGCGCGGTGTACAGCCGGAATCAGGAGAAGCTGCGGCGGGCGTCGGAAACATTCCATGTGGGCAATCTCTACCTGAACCGCAAGTGCACGGGCGCGATGGTGGGGGCGCATCCGTTCGGCGGGTTCAATATGTCGGGAACGGATTCGAAGACGGGCGGCAAGGATTATTTGCTGCTCTTCCTGCAAGGAAAAACGATTGCAGAAAAGATTTAACTGTAGCCCGCGTCTTTAGACGCGGGGGCATTGTCTGCAGGAGGATCAGAGAAGGAACCCCGCCTCTGAAGAGGCGGGCTACGCAGTTCGCCGGCACGCGGAAGCTTCGGGATCGTTCCTCACTGCCCCTCGGATTCATAGCCCGAGCGGCGCAGCAGGCGATACGTGGGATAGCTGATGATCAAAAGGATGAGCGCATAGATGCTGTAGTGCCGCGAGGCGGAAGTATCCTTCAGGTCCGCGATTACGGCCCCGATCAGGAAAGCCACCGAACCGAGCAGCACGAACCCCGTAGTGAACGGATATCCCCAGGCGCGATAGGGACGCGCCGTCTGCGGCTCGCGATGACGCAAAACGAACAACGACACGAAGGAAACCGTGTAATTGGCCACAAAGAAGTAGGCCAGCATCTCGGCCACAGCCTCGAAGGTTCCCGTAGCGATGAACGCGACGGAAGCCACTGTGCCGGCGATGAGCGAGGTAGTGGGCGTACCTCCGGGGTTTACCTGAGCCGCCCAGCGGCTGACCAGCGAGTCGCGGCTGACGGCGAACAGAACGCGCGTGGCCATCAGGGTGTTCGCGTTCACGGCACTCAACAGGGAGAGCAGCATGAGCGCCAGGACGAGCTTCTTGCCCATGCCGCCGAAGAAAATCTCCGCGGCGGTACCCATGGCGAAATTGTCGCCAGCGATGGTGGTGACGGGAAGAACGTAGACGAGGGCAAGATTCACCAGAAGATAGATCGCCATCATGGTGAAGACGCTGCCGAACAGGGAGCGGGGAACCTCGCGTCCGGGGTCCTTCATCTCCTCGGAGAAATAGATGGGCCCGTTCCAGCCGTCGTAGGTGTAGATGACGGCCTGGAGCGCAAGGACGATGGCGACCGCGAGCGGCATCTGCGTGTGCGCGGCCGCGGCGGCAGGTGCGGAGGCGCCGCCACCTTTGAGGAAACACACGGCGACCACGAGAGCGAAGACGATTCCCTTCAGCAGGCTGGTGATTTCCTGTGCGCGCTCGCCCCACTTGATGCCGCGCCATTGCAACAGGGCAAAGAAGACGGTGACGGCCACCGCAACGCGGGTTTTGTAGGGAAGAAAAGTGGGGTCAAGGTCCGCCAGGTATTCCCCAATCACGATGGCCACGGCGGAAATCGTGCCGCAAGTGGAGAGCCAGTCGCTCCAGCCGACCACGAAGCCGGCGAAGGGGCCGATGGCGCGGCGCGCGAAAACATACTGCCCGCCGGACCGTGGGATCAAGGCCCCGAGTTCGGCAAGCTGCATCGAGCTGATGAAGGCATAGACTCCGCCGGCAAGCCACACGCCCAGGAACAGTCCGGCGTAGGGAAGATAGCCGGCTACTTCTCCGGGCGCTCGCAGGATTCCCGCGGCGACTCCGTTTCCGACGGCCACGGCGATGCCGAAGGTGACGCCGAGCACTCGATGGAGCCGGCCGGCGGATGCCTTCCCTGCGGAATCTCGGGCTATGCGCAGAAGCGATGGGCTTTGGTCGGACAAGCGGCGCAGAGCCTCGAGAGAGACTGAGTGCTAAAAAACTGGCGAATCATAGAGGATTGGGAGGTCGAAAGCAATTAAGGCACGAGCGAGTTGCGGCGAGAGAGTGGAGATATGAAGAGCCGGCTAGGAAGTCGAGAAACCGCCGGTGTGTGCGGCGGCAATCGGGCGCGGGTCGGGACTGGAAAGCGCAGTGCAAACGCGATTGCGGCCCTCGTGCTTGGCGCGGTAAAGGGCGCCATCGGCGGTGTGGAGGAACGCTTCCGTGTCTATGGGTGCGCTGCCCGGCGCTGTGGCTACACCCACGCTGACGCTGAGGGGAATTTCCGTACTGCCGGCGGAAATCGGATTGGCAGCCACGGCCGCGCAGAGGCGTTCCGCAACGGCGCCGGCATCCGCGGAGGATCCGGCCGTGAGCACGGCCAGGAATTCCTCGCCGCCAAAGCGTCCCAATGAGTCGTACGGCCGAAGCGAAGCGGTCATTCTGCGCGCGACTTCGCAGAGCACCCGGTCTCCCGCGTGATGGCCGCAGCGATCGTTCGCTTGCTTGAAGTGATCCACGTCGATGAGCAAGACCGCGAGGAAAGATTTCTCGCGCCCAGCGCGCGCGGCCTCAAGAGAAAGCCGGTCGAGAATGGCGCGGCGGTTCCAAAGCTGGGTGAGCGGATCACGAGTGGCGAGATGTTCGAGCTCGCGGCGGGACTCCTGCCATCGTTCGTGCAGGTCCAAAATGCGCTGCGCGGCGCGGAGCCGGGCGCGCAGTTCCGAGGCATGGAACGGTTTGCTGAGGTAGTCATCGGCGCCGGCATCGAGGCCTTCGACGACCTCTTCCATTCTGCTCCGTGCCGTGAGCAGGAGGATGTAGGAATAACGCGGGCCGGGCTTGGCGCGGAGGCGTTTGCAGATTTCGGTGCCTGAAATTCCCGGCATCATCCAATCGAGGACGACGAGCGTGGGAGCGTTCTCGGCGGCGAGCTGTTCGAGAGCGAGTTCGCCCTGATCCACAGCGATGACTTCGTACCCCCATTCCGTGAGTTTGGATGCGACGAGAGTGCGGCACACCTTATCGTCATCGGCAACAAGGACGCGCACAGCGGCGCCTACCGCCCGGCCTTGAGCGGGGGATTGCGGTCCGGCTTGGCCAGCACGCGTCCGGCCAGCAGTCGGGAGATCTCGAAGTCGAGATCGGGGATCTGGAGCGGCTTGCGAAGCAAGGCGTCGGGCTGCAGGGCGAGCACGTGTTGGAGCGTCTCTTGATCTTCGGCTGCGGTGATCACCACGGTGGGGACGCCACGGCTATTCAGGTTTTGCTTCAACCGGCGGAGCACCGCGAGGCCGGACCCGCCCGGCATCTTGATGTCGAGAAGGACGAGGTCCGGAGACTGGCGCTGGATGGCCTGCCAGGTCTGGACGGCGTCCTGCATGACCAAGACTTCGTAGCCGCGTTCGCGAAGACGGTGTTCGAGCAGGTGCGAAAGGGTCAGATCATCGTCTGCGATGAGGATGCGCATGGCCATTTCATTTCCGGGATCCGGGAGCCCCTTCCGCGCCCCGAGGCTGAGGGAGCCTGCTGCGGACGCTTTCGAGCGTGACATCGAGCAGCATTAGATCCACGGGCTTGGAGAAAATGGTTTGGGCGCCTTGCTGCTCGGCCATGCGCCGCACGAGCGCGTCCTCCATCGCGGTGATGACGATGACGGGAACGCTGCGAAGCCGGGCGGATGCGTTTTTTTTCTTCAAGAACGTGAGGCCGGTTCCCCCGGGCATTTGCAAGTCCAGGAGGATGGCGTCGGGCGGATTCCGCTCCGCGGATTCCCACGCGGATCGCGCGTCGAAAGCGGTACGGACGGTGAAGCCGCGGTCGAGCAGGTGGTGTTCGAGGAGGCGGCTCTGCAGATGGTCGTCTTCAGCGAGGAGAATGTTCACCTTTCACCTCCCGAAGATAATCGCTCAGGGCGTTTGAGGCCACCGCGACCTCAGCTTCCAGCACAGGGAAGGCAGCGGCAGCATCTTCGAGACGCGCTTCGCGTCCGCAAATCTCTAACTCGCGAGCGGCATGGCAGGCGCGGTGCGCGCCGAAATTGGAGAGTGCGCCTTTGAGCGTATGGGCGTTTCGTTCGACGATTTCAGGATTTTGCTCCGCGAGCCCGGCACGGATCCGGGCCAGGAGGCCGGGAGACTCCGCGAAGAATATTTCGACGAGTTCGTGCAGGAGTTCGAGATCGTTTTCCACGGAGCCAAGCATGGTCTCGCGATGGAGGACCTGCGCAGGGTCGCCGGAGGGGACGCGCGCTTTGGGTGAAGCAGCGAGCGAGGGTGAATTTTCGTGAGCGCGCATGTGCATTCTCCTTCCCGTCGCCAGCCGCCAGGACGCGGGGTGAGGCCGCCGGGGCGGGGAAAGCAGACCAGGGAGACGGCCGGAACTCCCCGATGAATGTAATCGGCAGATTCGACGGCGAACTTGAGTATGGCGGAGCGGGGCGAACCAGCCCCTGTGGACAAGACGCGCACACCGCGTCAGGAGCATCGAGCGGCGGCGCGGGAATTGGGTGTAGAATCCCGGCTCGATGTTCGAACCGAGAGCGGTCACCCCATCACGGTTGCGGCTGGCAATTCCCCTGATTGCGCTCCTTGCCGCGCCCGCCAGTCTGTTTGCACAGCAGACAAAAACACCCGAACAGCAGGCGCCGCCGAGCGGCGGGGAACAGGCTCCGGCGCAGACGCCCCCGCCGGCGGCTCCCTTGCCGGATCACCCGCAGCCAACCGAACCGGCGAAGAAGCTGCAGGTTCACCGATTCTGGGATCAGACGAATTGCTGGCTGTTTGCGGGGGTTCTGGGCGCGCGGTATCTGGATTTTGCGTCCACGCTCAACGCGCGGCGGCGGGGGCTGAACGAAGCGCTGCTGAACAATGAAATTGTGGACAATCACGCGGAATTTGCGGCCATCGAGTTTGGAGGCACGCTGACTTCGGTGGGCGTATCGTATTTGTTTCACCGCACGGGACATCACAGCCTGGAGCGCTGGACGTCGATCGTGCATATCGGGGTAACGGTGTTCGGGGCGGGACGGAATTTTTTGTTGAAGACGCCGCATCCGGCGATGATGGGTCCGTGAGCGAAAATGCGGAAGAGGAACGCGAATTGAGCATTGCGAACGTGTAGGGGCACGGCATGCCGTGCCCCTACAAGGATCAGCGAGGGCGGTTGACGTTCCAGCCGGACATTTCGAGTTCGGGTGTGGCGCCGGACCAATCCTTCAGATCGTAGAATCCGAGGATTTCACGCGACTCGCCCGGGAATAATTCGAAATAATTGTCCTGCCAGTAGACCGGAAGGATTTCTTCGCCGCCTTTTCCGCGCGTCACCTTCAGGCGTACCAGGAAAGCCAGAGTGCTACCGGCGTTTTCCACACGAACCTGCGCGATCGCCTGTTGGGAGCGGCCCGCAGCCACTTGGAGAAATGCGGGGACGGCGTGCACCTGGGCCGCGGGCAGGGAAGAGAGGTCGCGGAAATCGGCGGAAGCGTCGAGAGGCGTGTAGAACCAGGAGGAGCGGGGCCAATCGAGACGGTCCGGTTTGGTGGAGAGCCAGTAGAAGTTGCGGCTGAGAATTTCCCCCTTCGCGTTTTCGAGGCGCAGGCGGAGGAAGTAGGTGGTCGTGAGGCCGTCGATTTTGGGAAGAGTGAAGACGCGAAGGCTCGCGTCGGCGGGAAGGTCCATGTTCTCGTCGGTGTGGAATTTTTCGGTGAGGTCGAGGTTGTAGACAGAGGCGCGAACGCGGAGTCCGGGGACGGATTCGGCGGCGCCGTTGACGACGACGATCGAGCCGTCGTCGTAGGAGTACTGGACGTGGAGCGGCTCGCAGGCTTTTCTGGTGGCGAAATAGCCGGCGTGCGGGCGCAGGTAGTAATCGTAGAGATTCCAGATAAGCGAGGGCCAGGCGTTCGAAAGCATCCAGTGGATGACGCCTGTGGCCACGTATTTATTGCGGCCGTAGGCTTCGAACATGGCGCGTTCGCCTTCGTAGGCGGTGGCCTGGGCTTTCCAGACGAAATCATCGAGCGAGCCGGCCGCGCCGTAGCGCGATTCCATAGCGGCGGTGAAGCGGCGGATGTTCCTGAATTCCCCGCCGCCGCTATGGAAATCCCAATCGTCGTTGATTGGCCAGAGGCTCGCGCGGGGCAGAAAGCGGCGAAGGCTTTCGATTTGGGGAATGGCGGGGCCCTGGCTGATTTCCGTGGCGAAGCCAAATGCTCCGCCGTGCTCGCGGTCGAGATACCAATACTCGGGCGGGACGGTGTCGTAGGGGCCGGCCATTTTGACGCCGCTGCGGCCACCGGCTTCCGTGTGGCGTTCGCTGGCGGAATTGACGATCGGTTTCGGCCAGGCGAGTCTCTTCTCGATGTCGAGGTACATACGTTCGACCTCGGGCGGGGGCGCCTCGTCGCTGCCGTTGAGCCAGGCGAGCACGCTGGGATGACTGCGGAGGCGGAGGATCTGATCGGTGAGCGAGGCAGCGGCAATCTGCCGGTTTTCGGCGTCCCACTTGGAGCCCTTTTGCCAGGCGTCGCAGCAGCACCATCCGGGGAGGATAAGGATGCCCTCGCGGTCGGCGAGAGAGAAGAACTCGTCGTCGTCCATTTTTCCTTCGAGGCGGATGGTGTTGAGGTTCATTTCGCGGACGTAGCGGAACTCGGATTCGAGGCGTCCGGGCGTGCGACGCTCGAGAATGTCGGGAGTCCAGGCGGCGCCGCGGACCAGAAGTTTGCGGCCGTTGACGCGGAAGAGGCGATAGCCTTCGGGGGTGATTTCCGAGGTGATCTGGCTGATTCCGAAACTGATGATCTTAGCGTCGGAGAGCGGCACCGTCTCGCGGGGCACGGCGTCGGCCGGTACGGCGCGGAAATTTAGCTTCAATTCATAAAGCTCGGGGGATCCCATTTGGTAGGGCCACCAGATGCGCGGATGCAGAAACTTTAGAGACGGATACGAGGCAGGCAAGAACTCCACATGCCTGTGCTCGCCAGGCTTCAGAAAGAACTGTTTCCAGAGGGAAACCTCTTCCACAGTTGCTTCCAATTCGGCCGCCATGCGCACATTTGAACTGTTTACCAGATCAGCAGAAATCTTCAGCCGCGCCTCCTGAAGCGACGGAAGATCAAGTTCGGAGACAACCTGTGGATTGCGAATGGCGACGGGTCCGGTGCGGCTGAGCCACACGCCGCGCCAAAGGCCCATGTTCTTGTCGGCCGGCATGGGATTCCAGTCCACGAAGGTGATGGCGAGGTCTTTGGCGTGTGGCGCGAAGATTTCGAGGGCGAGCGCGTTGGTTTCGCCGGAACGCGTAGCGGAGGTGATGTCCAGCTCGTGAATGCGATAGGCGCCGGCGATTTCGTCTGAGGTGGCGATGCGCTGGCCGTTGAGCCAGACGTTGGCCCGATAGTTGACGCCATCGAGGTGCAGCCATATGCGGTCTTCAGGCCCGCCGGGGGGCAACGGAAATTCCACGCGGTACCACCAGGGGGGGCGAAAAGGGCTGTCGTCGGGCATTTCGGTGTTGGAGAAATTTGTGCCGATGCGGTAGGTGGTTCCGGGAATCTCGCGCAGGTTTTTTCCGAAGGTGGGGTCGAGATAGAGGCCGTTTTCGACCAGTCCGGCAAGGACGGTTTCCGGCTGCGCGATGCGGTACCAGCCCGCGGCGGAATAGCCGGGGTGGGAGATTTCGGCGCCTGTGCCGGAGACTTTGGCGGAGGATTGCATTTGCCAGCCGGAGACGAGGGCGAGGCGGGGGATGGGGCCGGAATCTTCGGCGGGAGAAGCGTGGGGGAGCGGCTCCGTTTCGAGGGAAGGGCCAAAGATGGAAGCGGCAAGAAGAAGTAAAAGTGCAATTCGAACGAGTACGGACGACGGGCGCAAGCACAGCTCCTAGACGGATCGAGACGACCGCATGTTAGGGGGCTGGCTTTCGGGTGTCAACGCGGCATCGGGATAGCGGATACGGACGGGAAAAAGGGACCACCGCCCCTCCCCCTGCACATTCGCTGTGCGTTGCCGAGCGCAAGCTGACCTTGCTGAACCCGAGCCGATGGGACGACAGGAACGACTCGTACTGTTTGCGACGGTACAGGGATGCGAAAGGGTACAAGACCGTCCTTGCGCTCTCGTTTGTCCAGTCGTCCGAGCGGTATCACTTGTGGAAGGTGTTCGACATTAGCCAGACGGACGGACAAGAACTTCCTGAAATCGGAAATGTCAATGGCGATCCACGCGAGTACCGCGAATGCCTTGCGACCTTCGTAATGTTTTTCTGTCACTGCTTCATGTAATGAAGCGCAACACATCCTGATTTAAAAATCTTTGACTCAATAAGTTTCAATTGTAATTTCTCCGGCAGGCGAATACCTTCCGACAACCGCCTCCCTTCTCCTGCAACTATTGGCTGAACGACAAAATGATATTCATCAACTAGACCAAGCTCTATAAGTTGCGAAGGAACAGTTACACCACCGATTAAAATATTTTTGCCTTGTCCCTGTTTCAATTTAAGTATTTCGTCTTGAAGGTTCGTACGAACAATTCTCGTGTTTGTTCCTTCAGCGCTGTCTAATGATTGTGAAAAAACAATTTTGTTGATGGAATCAAATGTTTGAGCAAATTCGATCTCTGCTTTTGTCTCAGAACGATTTTTTGCGACATCAGGCCAATAAGGAACCATCAATTGATAGGTTTTACGCCCAAAGACGAGCAGGTCAACCTCTCGCATGAAGTGCGTATAATATTCAAGTAGTTCTTCATCGGCAATCGTCTTGGTGTGGTCGCAGCAGCCATCTAAGGTAATGTTGATTGCGAAGATTACATTTCTCATTTTTGGCTCGGATGTCTTCGTTCCTATTTTCAAATAGGGTTCCGCAAAAGTTCCTTTGTGCCTAGTTTGTCGGGTTATCGAAAACTTGCCCACCATGCCAGTACTCTGCCTTGACGTTTGCCTACGATGATTCCAGCTTCCAAGGGTCAATGGTACGCCGACATGAGCTTAGGGCACGCTGGCGGGATTATCCACGAAGGCTTCTCTTCCTACAAGCTACCAGAGACGGCGGGTACTGCGGCCGTGGCACGCGGGCACGAAACTCCAGTCAGGTTTGGAAGCTACATGCAAGTGTGGAACGCATCCGCCGGATCATGCGTCGGACCCGGTAAGCACTTTGTTGAGGCGAAAGGAGAAGGCAAATGGGAATCAAGACGGGGAGGCTTTCTGCAGGCGTGGCCGTTGTTCTGACATTGAGTTTGTTGTGTCTAGCTCCCGGCGTGTTGGCGCAGGCACCGGAGCTCGCGGCGGTTCCAGGCGAGAAGCGGCCGGAAGATGTGGCAGCCATCCGGGCGCACCTGGACAAAATCTTCCAGGGGTTTATTCATCAGGACGGCGCAGCGCTGCGCGCCGGCCATTCCACCGACTGGCGCGGGTTCTTGGAAGGGTCGCGGCACATCGGAAAAGGGATCGACAATTACATGCAGGCGGTGAGCTGGGCGCTGAAATCTCCCGTGCACATGAACAGCTACAAGATTTTGGAATTCGATGTGATGTTTTACGGCGACGTGGCCATCGTGCTGTATACCTGCGAAGTGGAGGGGGGTGGGGCAGGGCAGACGTTCAAGAGGAAGCTGCGCATTCTGGACGTGTTTGCCAAGCTGAATGGCGATTGGATTCAGGTGGCCACCGACACTTCCGAACACCCCGATCAAACCGAGGAGAATCTCACCAAGCTGCAGGAATTGCCCCCGGACTTCAGGAAGAGTTTGCTCGATGCGCGGGAGGCGGTATGGCGCAATTGGTTTGCCAATAATGCCGGGCCCTTGGCCGAGGCCATCCCGGCCGAAACCATTGCGATCGAACCGGGTTCAGACTCGTTCAAGAAACACGACGAAATCCTGGCCGGGGCCAAGGGCTTCGCCGAGAGCGGCGCCAAGTTGGTGCGGCTCGAGTTCCCGGAAACCGAGATTCAGGTTTTCGGCCGAACCGCGATCTTGTATTCGAAGTTCATCCTGGTGACCGAACTCAATGGAAAACAACAAGAACAGTCGGGGCGCGCGACCGAAACGTTTGTCTTTCGCGATGACAAATGGGTGAACCCTGGATGGCACCTGGATTCCGGAAAGTAGCCGGGGTCGGGAAAGCGGGCCGTGGCCGTGCCGGGGACGAGAATCGCGAGTGCCTCGCGCTCGGCTATCCAGAAGGGCTTTCTCACTTGGAAAGTGCGTGCAGTGTGCTGCGGTAGCGGCCAATAATTTCCTCGGCCTTCTCCATTTTCTTAGCGAAGGCCGGATGAAAGGGCATGAGCTGACAGGCGCCGTCGGGTCCTTCGATCAGGAAAAGGCGGTCACCATCCCCTGCGTGAAGGCGGCTGACGGCCTCTTTGGGCAGAACGACGCCAAGGGAATTACCGATTCTGCGGACTTTGAGTTCGAGCAAGGGCACTCTCCACGTTGCAACAGCGATAGCAACTCGCGAGCGGCGGTGCGAGCGTGCCTGCAGTGATTTCGGGGCGGGCAGGGTCAGCCCCGACAAAGGAATCGGGACGCAACAGGCGCGCATCCTAGTCGGATGCTGAGGGAAAACCCAGGCGGACTTTCAGCACCTGTTCGCGATGGTATTCCTCGTCGAGCTGGTGGGCGCGGGCTTTGAGCAGATCGGAGAGAGCGACGATACCAAGCAGTTTGCGGCTGTCGCCATCTTCGACGACGGGGAAACGCGTAATGCCGGTGTCGGCCATGCGATTGACGACGACGCGGAGCGGCTCGTCGGGATGCGCTTCGACGGGATTGGGTCGCGCGAGCTGGCCGAGAGTGACAGAGGCGCTGTCGCTGGGATGTTCTTCGAGAGCGCTACGGACGTCGCTGCGGGTGAGCACGCCCACGAGGTGGCCGGCGGCGTCCACAACGGGCAGAAGGCGCTGGCTGCGGCGGTGGTCGGTCTTGACCATGCGGGAGAGGGCTTCCAGGGTCATGTCCGCGCGGAGAGCGGCGACATTGGAGCGCATGACTTCGCGGACGAAAAGGATTTCGAGGGGGTCGGTGGCATATTCGCGGCTCAGGTGATAGCCGCGGCGGCTGATTTTTTCCGTAAGGATGGAGCGGCGCAGCGTGAGGACGGTAAAGCCGTGGGCAATCACCGAGGCCACGAGCAGTGGCAGCAGGATATTGATGTCATGCGTCAGTTCCAGCGCGAAGACCACGCCGGTGAAGGGCGAGCGCATCGTGCCGCCCAGAATTGCTCCCATGCTCACCAGGGGCCAGAAGCCCGCGCCTTCATTGGGCAGAAACGTGGCCCCCAGCCCGCCCAGCGCGCCGCCCATCATGAGCAGCGGAGCCAGGACTCCTCCGGAAGTTCCCGAGCCGAGCGAGACGGCCCAGATGAACCATTTGACCAGCAGAAGTGCCAGGACAAACTTCGTGGTGGTGTCGCCCTGGAGCAGCGAGGCGATCACGTCGTAGCCGACGCCTAATGCCTGCGGAAACACCAGCCCTCCGAGCCCCACGGCCACGCCTCCCAGGGCAGGCCACCACATCCAGTGAATCGGAAGATGACCGAAGGCATCTTCCGCGGCGTAAACCGAAAGGGTGAGCAACATGGAGAGCAGCCCCGCCAGGAACCCGATCAGGACGCATCCGAGCAATCCCTTTGGGCCGATGAACACCGGATGGGCCGGGACGGGAAAAAGCGGCCCGAGGCCGATGATGTATCGTCGCGTGGCCGCAGCCGCGGCGCTCGCCAGGGCCACGGGGATCATGCTGCGCGGCTTCCATTCAAAAAGAAGCAGCTCGACGGCGAGCAGCGCCGCGGCAATGGGCGAGGCAAACGTCGCAGACATGCCTCCCGCGGCGCCGGCGACCAGCAGCGTTTTGCGTTCCACGCTGCTCAGCTTGAAAAATTGGCCGATCATGGAACCGAAGGCGCCGCCGGTCATGATGATCGGCCCTTCAGCGCCGAACGGTCCGCCGGAGCCGATGGAGATGGCGGCCGAGAGGGGTTTGAGTATGGCGAGCCGCGGCTCGACCCGGCTCCCGCTCATCAGGATGGCTTCAATCGCTTCGGGAATGCCGTGGCCGCGGATGCGCTCCGACCCGAACCGGGCCATCAGGCCGACGATCAGGGAACCCGCGACAGGCACGAGAATCACGAACACGCCGAGGTGATTTTCGGCGGGCGAGACAAGTGCGGTACCCCAGCGCCCGAAAAAGAAGAAATTCGTGAACAGGCCGATGAGCCGAAGCAGCGCCAGCGCGACGAAGGCGCTGAGGATGCCGATCGCGGTGGCCAGGAGCGCGATGGGGATCACTCGAGCCGTCGTAGTGAAGTCGCCGAGTTCCTCCCGGGTGGTATCTTGCCGCATGCTCTCGAGCAACCGGCGGCCGCCCTTTCCCGCCGCGTGCACGCGGTCGGAAATCCTGGACCGAGGCGCCATCAGCGGCGGGCTCCGCGAATCACAGTCTGGAGCGCGCGGATGAGCTCGGGCCCTGCGGAGCGCAGTTCGGCGAGGTGATGCCGAATAAGCCGGGCGAGGACGCGGCGGCCGCGCGGGGTGATGCGCACGCCGACCTGCCTGCGGTCGCCGGAGCTGCGAATACGGCGTGCCAGACCCTTCCGCTCCAGCCGGTTGATGAGTTCGACGGCGGAATTGTGGTTGAGGAAGAGGCGGCGGGAGAGCTCGCGAATGGAGGGCTCGGGGCCGCATCTCCCGGCAGCGAGAACCAGGAGCATCTGGTGCTGCTGCGGGGCGAGGCCGGCGGCGCGGGCGGCGCGGCGGCTGAAGTCGAGGAAGCGGCGAATCTGGTAACGGAATTGTTCGAGTGGATCGAGTGGGCTTCGAGGTTTCATCGCCAGGGCCATCACCTAAAATAGTATCGGATTGCGATATAAATGCAAAGCGGGTTGGGGAGAAAGAAGAGAGGGGGAGAAGAGAGAGAGGAGGGCGGACATACGCAACACCAGCGTGGGTTCGCCCCTACGAGAGCGGCTATTTGGGGGCGATGACCAGGCTTTGCGGGCCGGGGGGCAGCGAATGGAACTCGCAGGCGCCGAAGCCGGCATTGCGGAACATGCGTTCGAGCTCCGCGAGGGTGTAGGCGTCGCCGCCGGGGGTGTGGACGAGCATGTTGAGCGAGAAGAGCGCGGCGAAGGGCGGCGAGGTGCGGTCTTCGTCGGGGACGAATTCGAGCGCGGCGGCGCGGCCGCCGGGGGCGAGCGCGGCGTGGACCTTGCGGAGCAAGGTTTCGTTTGTGGCGGGATCGAAGTGGTGGAGGAAGTTGGTAAGCAGGATGACGTCGTAGCCGGCGCCGAAGTCCACGTCGAAGGCGCTTCCCGGCAGGGCGCGGAAACGGGCAGCGACGCCGGCGGCCTCCGCGTTGGCGCGCGCGATGGCGAGCACTCCGGGCCAGTCCAGGGCAGTGATGGAAGCGTTGGGATTCTGGCGGGCGACGGCGATGCCGAACATTCCGTGGCCTGCGGCGACGTCCAGGACGCGCCACGATTCGTTGCGGTCGGCGCCGAGCAACTGAGCGATGGATTCAGCCGGGTAGGCCATCATCGGGGCCATGGCGCGGGCGAAATCCAGCCAGAATTCGTGTTCGGGGGCGAGAACATTGGCGGCTTCGAAAGCGGTGCCGCCGCGGCGGACGGCGGCGGTGAGTTCGCGGAAAGCGCCTTCAATGTGCGGGGAACTCAGAAACAGGAAAGCGTCGGCCATGCAGGCGGGCGAGGCGCGATTCAGGAAAATGGCGGCTTCGGGAGTGAGCGAGTAGAGGGCGGCCTCTTTGCGCACGAATCCGAGAGTGACCAGTGCGTCGCAGAGGATGCGGATTCCGCGCGGGGCGACGCCGCAGCGGGCGGCAAGGGTCGGGGCGTCGAGCGGGGCCTCGGCGAGCGCGGTGAAGAGATCGAGCTCGATGGCGGTGCGAAGCGCGGCGGCGCGGCGATAGGCGACGGCAGTCTCAAGGATGAGAGCAGGCGAGGGAACACCCGCCGGAAAATCGGTGGCCATAGAAACCTTTCCAGGACGAAATGATTGCAATTTGCCCGGCAGACTTTAGTGCGGTTGGAGAGAGAGGTCAACCGGGGTGTGTGGAGGCGAGGGCAGGAGTGCCCCGCCACGGTGCGCAGGCTGTGCCGCTTGGGAACACCGGCTAAAGTGGGCACGAAGCCGCGCCGATTCTATGAGAAGAGCCTGAGAGCGCAGACAGCGGCGCGGCGGAAGGCGCATGACCACACTGACTCGCAAACTGGTGTTATCGCAGGTGATCGCCGGCGTACTGGCGGGTGTGCTGCTTTCCGTGCTGCTGCAGCGGCAGATTTCGCGGCTGGTGACAGAAGACTTTGTGGAGCAAGGACGAATCTCAGCGCGAGCGATTGCGGCAAACCTAGGGCCAAAGATCGACGCGCACGACGCGGCTGGATTGAAGTCCGAACTGGAGAAAGGAGTGTTCGCCGCGGAGGCGGACTGGGGATACGTGAGGAATTCCGCCGACGAAGTGGCGGCGCACACATTTCAAGACGAGGTGCCGGCCAGCATCCGGCTGTCGCAGCCAGCGGCGTTCGATCGTCCGGTGGCCGTGACGCTGCCGGGCGAAACGGCGCATTTTTTCATCGTGAGCGAGCCGATCGAAGGAGGCAATGCGGGCACGGTGTACCTGGGATTCCGGGAGGTGCGGCTGCAGGCCACGCTGCGGCGCGCGGAGTACGTGATGCTGGTGACGGTGCTGGCGGTGGTGATCCTGGGGGTGGTGACGGCATGGCTGATCGCACGGCGGCATCTGATGCCGGTGCACGCGCTGACCGCCGCGGCGCGAACATTTGCGACAACCGGGATGACCGCATGGGAACCGATTCCGGTGAGGTCGCACGACGAGTTAGGGGTGCTGACCGAAGCGTTCAACCAGATGGCGGAGTCGGTGCGGGAACAGCAGAGGCAGCTCGACATGCGGGTGAAGGAGCGGACGCTCGAACTCACGCGGCTGAACCGCCGGCTGGAGGTGGATATCCAACTGCGGCAGTTGGCCCAGGAGGCGCTGTCGCGGAACGAGCGGATGTTCCGCACGCTGACGGCGGCGGCGCCGATAGGAGTTTTCCAGGCGAACGCAGAAGGGCGATGCACGTACGCGAACGAGCGGCTGGAGTGGATGACGGGACGGCCGGGGGCGGAACTGAGCGAATCGGGCTGGCGGAGGACGGTGCACCCGGAGGACCTGCCGGGCGCGCTCGAGGAATGGACGCTGGCGGCGCGCGCGAATCGCGACTTCGAGCGAGCGCTGCGGGTGGTGACACCGAAGGGGGAAGTGCGGTGGGTGCACGTGCGGGCAGCCACGCTGCACTCCGAGAGCGGCGAGATCAACGGATTTGTAGGCACGGTGGAAGATGTAACGGATCAGAAGCGTGCCGAGCGCATCGTGAACATGGAGCATACGGTGGCGGCGGCGCTGAACGAATCCGATTCGCTGGCCGAAGTACTGCCACGCGTGCTGGAAGCGGTGTGCTGTTGCGGCGACTGGAAGATTGGAATCTTCTGGAAGGTGGATGCGGCGGCAGGAGTGCTGCGGCTGGGCGAGTGCTGGCAGCGGCCAGGAGGCGGTACCGAGCCGTTTCTGGAGCAGAGCCGCAGGCTGACGTTCGCCCGGGGAACGGGATTATCTGGACGGGTGTGGCAGGTGAAGAAGGCGTGGTGGTCGCCGGACGCATGGGAGGATCCGCACCGGTCTCGCGCCGCCGCGAGCCGGGAGTGCGGACTTCGCTCGGCATGCGCCATCCCGGTATTTTTCACGGGCGAGGTGGTCGGGGTGATCGAACTCTCCGGGGACGGGGTGAGAGAGCCGGATGCGCTGTGGCTGAAGGTGATGGATTCGATCGCGGGGCAGATTGGGGTGTTCATCGGCCGGCGGCGGGCGGAGGAGGAGCGGCGGGAGAGCGAGGAGCAGTTCCGGACACTGCTGGAGTCGGCGTCGCAGGCGGTGGTGGTGGCGAACCCGGCGGGCAGGATCGTGCTGGTGAACCGCCGGACCGAGGAAATGTTCGGCTACACGCGCGAGGAACTGCTGGCCGCGAGCGTGGAGACGCTGCTGGCAGAGGGCAGCCGCGAGCCATATCAGAAGAGGCGTTTGAATGCGGCTGCGGGCGACGCGGATCCGGATACGCCCGGATCGCTGGACCTGACCGGAAGGCGGAAGGACGGCCGTGAATTTTCCGTGGACGTGAGCCTGAGCATGGTGGAGACAACCGCCGGCCGGCTGGAAATGAGCCTGCTGAACGACGTGTCGGAACGGCGGCGGAGGGAACTGATCCAGTCCGCGTCGTACCGCGTGGCGGAGGCGGCGAACTCGACGGGCGATCTCGATGAGCTGCTCCCGCGGGTGCACAGCATCGTGGGAGAGCTGATGAGCGCGAAGAACTTCTATATCGCGCTGTATGACCCGGTGGACGACATGGTGTCATTCCCTTACTGGGCGGACGAGAAGGATGCGCAGCCCGGGCCGCGAAAACGCGGGCGGGGACTAACGGAATACGTGCTGCGAAGCGGAGAGCCGCTGCTGGCCACTCCCGAGCTGTATGCGGCGCTCGTGAAGGAGGGGGAAGTGGAGGGCATCGGGGCGGAGTCGCTCGACTGGCTGGGGGTTCCGCTGACGAACGGCTGGCAGACGATCGGCGCGATCGTGGTGCAGACGTATACGGCTTCAGTGCGATATGGCGAGGACGACAAACGGATTCTTTCGTTTGTGGCCGGCCAGGTGTCCATGGCCGTGGCGCGGAAACGCGCGGAATTGGAGTTGCGGCGGGCGCGGGACGCGGCCGAGGCGGCGAACCGGGCGAAGAGCGAATTTCTGGCGGTGATGAGCCATGAGATCCGGACGCCGATGAACGGAGTGCTGGGAATGACCGGGCTGCTGCTGGACACGCAATTGAATCCCGAGCAGCAGGAATACGCCTCGTCGCTGAGGAACTCGGCGGAATCGTTGCTGGAGCTGATCAACGACGTGCTCGATTTTTCGAAGATCGAGGCGGGTCGGATGACGATCGAGCCGTTCCCGTTCGATCTGAGGCGGGCGGTGGAAGACGTGGCGGATCTGCTGCTGTCGCGGGCGCAGGCGAAGGGTATCGACCTGATCGTGCGCTACGCGCCGGGGATGCCGGTTCGCGTGGTGGGAGACGCGGGCCGCCTGCGGCAGATCCTGATCAATCTGGTGAACAACGCGATCAAGTTCACGGGGCAGGGCCATGTGTTTCTGAACGTGGACAGCGAAGCGGAATCGCCCGACCGGGTGGTCTGCCGGTTCACGGTGGAGGACACGGGAATCGGCATTCCGGAAGAGAAACAGAGCGTGATCTTCGAGCGGTTTGCGCAGGCGGACGTTTCCACGACGCGGCGATTCGGCGGGACGGGATTGGGGCTGGCGATTTGCAAGGAACTGGTGACGATGATGGGCGGGGAGATCGGGGTGCGGAGCCGGCCGGGAGAAGGCTCGGCGTTCTGGTTCAACGTGCCGCTGCCGCTGGACCGGGAGCCCGCGCCGGTGGCGGTCTCCGACGCGGAATTGAGGGGGATTCGGGTGCTGGTGGTGGACGACGACGCGACCAACCGCCGCGTGCTGCACGAGCAACTGGCCGCATGGGGGATGCGGCCTGAGGAGAGTGCTTCCGGCATCGAGGCGCTGGAGATGATGCGCGAGGCAAAGTCGCAGGGCGCTCCGTTCGTGCTCGCGGTGCTGGACCACCAGATGCCGGGGATGGATGGCGAGACGCTGGGGCGGCTGATCAAGCAGACGCCCGAGTTGCGGGAAACCGTGCTGGTGATGCTGACGTCGCTGGGACAGCGCGGGGACGCGTCGCGGCTGAAGCAGGCGGGCTTTGCGGCGTATCTGACGAAGCCGGCGAAGCAATCGGTGCTGCTCGATGCGCTGGCCGGGGCCTGGGCGGCGCGGCAGGCGAGCGGAAATGTGGTGCTGGTGACGCGGCATTCGCTGGGGGAACGCGCGGCGGCGGCGCACGGCGATGGAGCCACGCCGGTGCAGTTCCACGCGCGCATTCTGCTGGTGGAAGACAATGCCGTAAATCAGAAGGTGGCGACACGGATGCTGGAACGGCTGGGCTGCCGTGTGGACAAGGCGGGCAACGGGAAGGAGGCCGTGGAAATGGCCGGGACGCTTCCCTACGACCTGATTTTCATGGATTGCCACATGCCGGAGATGGACGGGTACGATGCGACGCGGGCAATTCGCGGGCGTGAAAAGCGGGGACAGCACCGGATCATCGTGGCCATGACGGCGAACGCGTTGAAGGGCGACCGCGAGAAATGCCTGGATGCCGGAATGGACGACTACATCAGCAAGCCGATCCAGAAGGACGCGCTGGTTACCGCGCTCGCCCGGTACGCTGCGAAGACGCGGGTGGTGGAAGCGGTGGGAGTTACGGCGGAGACGGAACAGGTGAAGCGGTGAACGCAGCCGTTCTGACGCGCTTCACCGCAACAGACTTCGGACAGGCAGAAATGCCTGTGCTACCTACGCCTCGCTGGCGGTGAAGTAGGCGCAGTCGGGGTGGTGGAAGACCAGCGCGCTGACGCTGGCTTCCGGCTCCATCATCATGCCTTCGGTGAGGCGCACGCCGATTTCCTCCGGCCGCAACAATTTCCAGATACCCTGCTGGTCGTCGAGATTCGGGCAGGCGCCGTAGCCGAAGCTGTAGCGTTTGCCGCGATAACGCGAGGTGAAGCGGTCCTGCATGGTGGTGGCGGGCGAGTCGGGGAACCCCCAATCTTCGCGGAGGCGGCGGTGCAGCCATTCGGAGCAGCCTTCCGCGGTTTCGATGGCCAGAGCCTGAAGGGCGTGGGCGCGGAAATATTCGCCGGCAATTTTGGCCTGCTCGCTGCGTTCGCGGATTCCGGCGCCGGCGGTGACGACGAAGATGGCGATGTGGTCCCGGCTGAGGTCGCCTTCCGGCTCAAGGACGTAGTCGCTCAGACAGAGGCCGTCGGGCTTCGGCTGGCGGCCGAAGCGGAAGGTGTGGAGCGGGTCCGAGGAGGCGGCGCCGGGCGAGAAGAGGCGGATGGAGTTGCCGGCGCGCTCGGCTTCAAAGAATTGCCAGACGGCGCGGACCGACATCCACTGCGCGGCTTCCTGCTTCAGTTCTTCCACCTGATGAAACAGCTCGAGTGCTTTCGGATCGCGCGCGGCAAGCTGCTCCTCGAAATTGCCTTTGAAGCCAAGATGGCGGCCGTAAAGCATGTAGGGATTGATGTAGCTCCACACCTCGGGAAGATGACGAATGGTGCGGACGCGGCGGTCGAGATAGGGAGCGGCGGGGATGGGGATGTCCAAGCGGATGCGGCTGGAGCGCGTCTCGGCTGCGGGCCCGGATGCAGGCGCTGCGGCTTCTGCAGCGGGCGCGGCGGCGGAGGGGCCGTGGGCTTCGAGCACAGCGGTGCGCGTGGCCGGGTCCATGAGCTCGTTCATCAGGCGAAGGCCGGTCATCGCGTCCTTGGCATAGAGGGTGGGAGAGGCGTAGCTGGGCGCGATTTTTGCGCGGGTGAATTTGTCGGAGAGCGCGGCGCCGCCGACGAGCAGGGGGACGCGGATGCCGGCATCGCGGAGATCCTCCGCGGTGACCATCATCTGCTGCGCGCTTTTGACGAGCAGGCCGGAAAGGCCGATGGCGTCCGGCGAATGCTGCTGGTGGGCGTGGATCAGCTCTTCGGGCGGGACTTTGATGCCCAGGTTGATGACCTCGAAGCCGTTGTTGGAAAGGATGATTTCGACGAGGTTCTTGCCGATGTCGTGGACGTCGCCTTTCACGGTGGCGAGGACGATTTTGCCGCGGGTGTGCGTGTCGGCTTTCTCCATGAACTGCTGGAGGTGGTTGACGGCGGCTTTCATGGCCTCGGCGGATTGCAAGACCTCGGCGACGATCAACTCGTTGTTGTTGAACAGGCGGCCGACTTCGCTCATGCCGTTCATGAGCGGGCCGTTGATGATTGCGAGCGGGGCGGCGCCCTCGGCGCGTTTGCGGTCCAGGTCGGCGACGAGGCCGTCCTTGGTGCCTTCGATGATGTAGTTCGCGAGGCGCGCGTCGAGAGGCAGGTCGGCAGCCTTGGCTTTGCTTGTGGTTTTGCGTTTGCGGAAATGCTCGGTGATGGCGGCGATGTGGAACTGGTTGACGGCGATTTTCTGCTCGCGGGACTGGTGGCGCCAGTCTTCGGAGGCGGAGCGGAGAAGCTCGGCCTGGGGGTGGTCCGCGGGGACGTCCACGGGCGGGGAGTTGAACAGCACGCTCTCGGCGAGGCGGCGCTCTTCTTCGGGGATGGAAGGGAAGCGTTCGAGCTTTTCGGCGTTGACGATGGCGAGATCGAGGCCGGCTTTGGTGGCGTGATAGAGGAAGACGGAATTGACGACCTCGCGTGCGGCGGCGGGGAGGCCAAACGAGATGTTGGAAATTCCCAGGATGGTTTTGACGCCGGGGATTTTTTCCTTGATCAGGCGGACCCCTTCAATCGTCTCGACGGCGCCGCCGACGTAGTTTTCGTCGCCGGTGGCGCAGGGGAAGACGAGCGCATCGAGGATGATGTCTTCCGCCGGGATGCCGTATTTTTCCGTGAGGAGCCGGACGGAACGTTCGGCGATCGAGAGTTTGCGCTCGCGGGTAAAAGCCTGGGCCTGCTGTTTGTCTTCGTCAATCGAGCCGACGACGAGCGCGGCGCCATAGGCGCGGGCGAGCGGGCAGACGCGCTCGAATTTTTCCTCACCGTCTTCGAGGTTGATGGAATTGATGATGCTTTTGCCCTGGCAATAGGTAAGCGCAAGCTCGACGGCGCGTGGGTCAGTGGTGTCGATCATGATGGGAGCCTTGATTTTGCGGATCAGGCGGTCGTAGAAGGGCGCGATGTCGCGAAGCTCGTCGCGTTCGCTCGATTGCAGGCAGACGTCGATCACCTGGGCGCCGTTGCGGACCTGGCGTCGGGCGATCTCGCTGGCCTCCTCCCATTTTTCCTCCATGACGAGCTTTTTGAATTCGCGCGAGCCGATGAGGTTCGTGCGCTCGCCGACGTGGAGCGGGCGCGTGGAGTCTTCCGCCTCGATCAGCTCGACGCCGGAGTAGAAACTTCGCGCGGCGCGGCCGGGAACACGGCGCGGCGGCTTGCCTTCCGCCATTTGCGCGATGGCGCGGATGTGGGCGGGCGTGGTGCCGCAGCAGCCGCCGACGATGTTGAGCCAGCCGTGGCGGGCAAAGCGATCGAGCTGCGCGGCGAGCGAATCGGGAGTTTCGAGATACAGGCCTTCTTCATTGGGCAGGCCGGCATTCGGGAAGCAGGAGATTCGCGTGGAGGCCGATTCGCTGAGCGTGCGGATGTGATCGGTCATGAACTCGGGGCCGGTGGCGCAGTTGAGGCCGATGGAGAGCAGGTCGGCGTGGGCGACGGAAACCCAGAAGGCGTCGGCGGACTGGCCGGCGAGCATCGTGCCGGTGGGCTCGATGGTTCCGGAAACCATGATGGGCACGTGGCGGCCGGTCCCGAAGCTTCGGGAGCGGCGGGCGCGGTCGACGGCGAGCAAAGCGGCTTTGACGTTGCGTGTGTCTTGGCAGGTTTCGATGAGCAGAATGTCCGCGCCGCCTTCGAGCAGGCCCATGGCCTGCTCGTAGAAGGTCTGCTTCAGTTCTTCGAAGGTGACGTTTCCGGTGACGCTGATGGCGCGCGTGGTGGGGCCCATGGAGCCAGCCACGAATCGTGGACGAGCAGGCTTGGAAAATTCGTCCGCGGCCTGCCGGGCGAGGGCGGCGGCGCGGCGATTCAGGTCGCGCGCTTCGGCGGCGAGACTGTACTCGGCGAGGACGAGCGGGGTGCCGCCGAACGTGTCGGTCTCGATGATGTCGGCGCCGGCTTCGAGATAGGCGCGATGGATGGAGAGGATTACGTCGGGGCGCGTGCGGACGAGCACTTCGTTGCAGCCCTCGAGTTGCGGGCCGCCGAAATCAGCGGCGGTAAGGTGCTGCTGCTGGATCATGGTGCCCATGGCGCCGTCGAGGATGAGGATGCGGGACTCGAGAGCGTCCAGAAGGGCGTGCGGATGGTGGTCTGTGCTGCTCATGGGTGAATCTTTGATGCTAGCATGCGGACGTTCGGTAATCGGCCCGGAGGGAGATGCGGTTGCGCGGGAAGCAGCAAGGGTATTTCGAGAAGCGTCTGTCTTGAAGGAAAAACCTCGCTCTCTAAACTCGTCGGAAGGCGGCCGGGGAACCCAATGCGGCTGGATGCTCGGCTCCAGACCTTTCAGCGCACAAACGATTCTACCGCAAACCGCGCCGAATCCGAATCAATGGGCTTTCCACGGCCGAGTGACCTTTGGCTTCGCGACGGCGGGCGCCGCCCACTGATTCACCCGCGCACTTGCCCAGCGGAACCTGCGGCCAACTCGACGGGTTTGCCGTGGGGCGTGCGGCGGTATGCTTCGGCCCAGGCCTGCTTGCGCGCGAGCAGCGCCGCGGGATCGGACAAGCCCTTGGCCACCACGAGACGTTCAAGAGCCGCCAGCCAATGATGATAATAGTGTGAGCCGTCATCTGGCTCACCACGAGCGGCGGCTGCCTTTAGTTCTTCGGCGAGCGCCGCTGCCCACTCTTTCGATGTGAAATGTCCCTGCTGAGAGAGTTTGACGGCGAGCGCTAACGCCTCCGCCTGCCAAGGTTCGGCAAAGACCGGCCCACCGACGTCGCGGGGCAAACGCGGCAGCGAGTCGGTATCCTCGCGTTCGCGAATCGGATCAGGCGGGCTCAAGGTAGTCATCCCACAGATCAACATATACGGAATCGTTCGGCGCGGCCTGCGCACCCCACAGCTCGCGCGCGGCGAAACACACGGAGTAGACGTGCTGCGGCTTCTCACCGAGGAAATGGGCATTGGTATCCGGGAAAACAAAAACGCCATGGTCCCGGTGGATAGTGCCGAACTTCCCGCGCGCGTAGCGCGGCAGGCGCGTGTGACCGAGCGGGTGCATGATGCGGGCGCGGACGCGCTGGCCGGGTTGGAACCCAGGAATCGCCGGTACGTCCCGGCTCGTGGGCAGGCCCTTCGTGACCAGTTCGACCGCTTTCTCAGCTGTGAGCGCCGGGACGGCCTTGGGAGAACCTGGCGCTGGCTTGCCGAGCTCCATTTCCTCCCGCGTAATCAAGCCACTCTTGATTAGGAGCTCAATCAACGCCGCGAAGTGCCGTTCATAGTAGCTCATAGTCAGGTATTCGCTGGCCGGGAGGAGCTCTACCTCGTGACGACGAGCGTCGATGCTCCACTTGCCCCAAGCCGACATCGCGCGCCTCAGAGCAAACACTCGCCCCTCCCAGAGTGCGTGGAACACAGGTTCGTCCTTCTCGTATTGGATCGGGCCCATGCCGTGCATGCCGCCCATGTCATGTACGCCGTTCATGAGGAGACTGCTTTCTGCGGCGGCACGACCTTGGCGACGCCGACCATGGCATCGCGCGAGACCAGCGCGGCGAGTTCTTCTTCGCTGAGCTGTTCGGTGCCAGCGGGACGCTCCGGAAGCACGAGATAGCGCAGCTCCGCGGTGCTGTCCCAAACGCGCACTTCAACCTCTTCCGGCAGATCAAGGCCGAACTCGCGGAGCACCCCGCGCGGATCGATTACGGCACGCGAGCGATAGGGCGCGGACTTGTACCAGATCGGTGGGAGGCCGAGAACCGGCCAGGGGTAACAGGAGCAGAGCGTGCAGACAACCAGGTTGTGAACTTTCGGAGTGTTCTCGATGACCACCATGTGCTCGCCTTGCTGGCCGGCGTAGCCGAGTTCGGCGATGGCGGCGTCAGCGTTTGTGAGAAGTCGTTGCTTGTAGTCAGGATCGGCCCAGGCACGCGCTACCACGCGGGCACCATTGCGCGGACCAATCTTGTGTTCGTAGGCGTCGATAAGCGCATCAAGCGCGGCGGGGTCGACCAACCCTTTTTCGACGAGGAGGGATTCGAGAGCCTTGACGCGGAGGATGAGATCGGAAGGAACCACCTGGTGATCATGGTCGTGGGCATCAGAGAGTTCGGCGGTCATTATGAGGCTCCCGCGGCGGACACCGCACCATAGTTGAGCGCCTTGAGCGGTGTCAAGCGAGTGCATGCGGCGCCAAAGTATTGGCCATGGCCGGCCGCTAGACCGTTGATTTGCCCTAATTACGGCTGGTTACTTCTTCCCCGTGGGAATGGGCGCGATGGCCTCACCGGTGGCAGCATCCTTTGGATAGACAATGTCGACCTTACCCCAGGGTTTGTTCTGCAAGATGAGGAAGGGATAGACAGCCTGCCCGTTGGGACCGAACTTCAGCACTTGACCGGGCACGAGCGAGTCCTTCATCTCCAGCTTGTGAAGCTGGTCGCGAATGGCCGTCCTATCCAGGCTGCCCGCCGCCTGAATGGCGGCCGCCAGCGCGCGCACGGCTTCGTACGCATTTGCCGCGTACCAGGAATCCACCTTGTGACCAGTAAACGCGTGGTAGGCGTCGGCGAATTTCTTCACCTGGGGATAGGGCAGCTGGTCCGACCACCAGGTGCCGGCGAAAATGTAATCCACGCCGTCGCCCAGCGCCTTGCGGGCGTCGGCTTCCGGACCGCGCGCGCCGTAGCTGATGACCTGGTGATGCATGCCGTTCTGCATGTACTGGCGCTGCATGGTGATGTAGTCCTGGAGGTGGGCGTCGGCCAGGAAGATGTCCGCCTTGGCCTGCTTCACCTTTTGCAACAGCCCGGAGAAGTCCGTGCCGCCGAGGGCGAATTTCTCGCTAAATACCACCTTGAAGTAACCGGGATGCTGGTTGATCCACTGTTCGACGCCGTTCCCGTAGTCCACGCCGTGGTCCGTGTTCTCGATCGCCATAGCAACCCTCAAGCCTTTGTTCAGCTTGCCCTGATCTACCAGCGAACCCAGGACTTCTGCGGTAATGAACCCCAGTTGGCTGATGGGAGTCTGCCCGCCGAACACGTATTGGTAGCCCCGGGCGAAGATGCTTGACGCCGCAGCGCCAGGGGTGATCCAGGGCGTCTGATAGCGGTCGGGCATTACGGATTCGGCCTCGCCCAGGGTGCTGGAGTAGCCGCCGATCACTGCGGTCACGCCGTCCGAACTCATGGCGCGTTCCGTCAGTTGCGCGGACATTGCGAGATCGGAGCCGTCGTCGTAAGAGATTTCTTTGAGTGGGAGCTTGCGGGTGCCGACCTGGAGGCCGCCGCCATCATTGATCTGCTTGATGGCCAACTCGACGCCTTCCTTCTGATAGCTGCCCGGCTTGCTTTCGCGACCAGTGATGGGCAGCACCACGCCCACCTTGATGCCTTCGCTTTCCTCGCTTTTCTTGCTGCAACCGGCCAGCAGCGGTCCCCCGGCCGCCAGCAGCAGGGCCGCAGCAGCCAGCGCCCTCGAGTAGCGACCCGCGAACAACGATGAATTGTTGATGTCCCCTCCTGAAAGCGGATCTGCGCAGCGGTCAGGTGTGGTTCCCAATGAAGGTGAGTTTAGAGACTTCAGTGCTTTTTGTCTACGAAAGGTGGGCTTATTGCCCCTCGATCAACCGAATCTCGCCGATGCCGCCTTCCACGTTGACGTTCATCGTGACGGGCGAAGTGCCGTAGGCGTCGTTGACGTAATAGCCGCCGCGATTGTGGAGGCCGCGCACGTTGATGGAGCCGATTCCGCCAGAGGCGTGGACACGAACGCCGACGGAGTTGGGCAGGCGGACGGTGGCGCTGCCGACGCCGCCTTCGATGCGGACATCCACGTTGTCGTGCCAATCGCCGGTGAGATCGGTATTGATTTCGCCGGCGCCGATCTCAACTGTAAGTTTGGTGAGGTGAATGCCCTTCAAGTCGAGATCGCCCTGGCCGGCGCCCATTTCGACGCGAAGCTCGCGCGCCGCGTCGTTGTTGAGGCGAATCTTCCAGCTATTCTCTCCGCCACGGATGTGTCCGAAGCGCGAGCTGCCGGGCTGCGTGATGCTCAGATTTCCTTCTTTTCCGGAATGGCTGTAGGAGACGCTGGGCTGGCCGTCCGACTCGCGAAAGTCGAAGTCGCCTTCGAGAAGTTTTGAGGCGCCACCGGAGATGCGCAACTGGCCCGTGGACATTTCAACGCTCATGCGCACGGAGTCCGCGCCCTGCGCGTCCACCGATTCCGCCTGGTGGGACATGCGGGAGAAACGGCGGCTGCCGGCGACCGCGAAGATCAGGAACAGCACGAGAAGGAGGATCGCAATGGTTTCTCCACTGCGGCGCGGAGCACGAGCCACACCCGGAGCGCCGGAGGCGGCGCCCGAACCCAGGGCATCAAACAGTTTTCCCAGGCCCAGGAGAATCAAGAGCAGCGGCCAGTAGCGTGAAATGATCGGCCAGGGATTCCACTCCGGGCGGAGGTTGGCGTAGAGAAAAATTCCGCCGATGGCGATCAGAATGAGCGCGCCGGTAAGCGAGCCGCGATTGCGTGGTGCACCGTTTGCCATTGGAGAATCCCCCTGGCGAGCCGCCGCCGGCCCTGCTCTCGTAATTGTAACGCTCGCGCATCCTGAAATGTTCCAGTGCCCGCCGAGCGGCCGTGGAACCGCAGATTTCCGGCCCAGCGGAGAAGAAGGGGCTCAGGTTTTTGGAGTCCAGAAGTTGGTGGCCAGCACGGGCCGCTCGAGGATATGAGGAATCCCGTCGCTAAACTTGTAGAGATGCGCGAGGGCTTGCGTCAGGAATAGATTCCGCTCGCTCTCGCGCATGGCGTCGAAGGTCTCCCAGAGGCCAATAATCGTGGTGTCGGGCGTATCGTCGCCGGCGGGACCGAGCAGGAGAAAACCGCGGTAACCAGGCTGCCTTCGCGCCTGCTCGGAAAGAGCCTGCAACGCGGCTTTGAATTCTTCAGTCTTACCGGGCAGCATACGGACCCGCCAGACGCGTGCGTGCATGGCTTCCTCCCGAGTGCTACCAGGGCGGTCAATTAGGCGCCATCCTACATCCGTGAGGAGCGCGGTGTAAATGCACACCGGGGGTGGCCGCGGGAGGGCGACGTCGCGGATGGCGCAGCCGGACATTTCAGCGGTTTCAGCCACGGCGACGAAGCTGGAACGCGCGTATCGGGAAAAGAGCAGAGTCCAAGAACCAGCTTGAATTCCGCCCCGGCGCCTGCCCACACTACGAGTACGAACACGTATAAAGTCCTCTACGATAACCAGTGCGAGATCTGCCAGGCCGGGGCTTCGTGGCTGCGGTTGCTGGATGATCGCGGGCAGGTGGAATGCGTGGCGATCAGCGGCGAGGCGATCGCCGCGCTCGATTCGCGCCTGAATCTCGAAGATTGTCTTCGCGAACTCCACGTTCTGGATCCTGCCGGAACCATCGATGTGGGCTGGGCGGCGGTGGCGCGGCTCGCCCGTTTGTTTCCGGCAACGTGGATGATCGGAGCGCTGGGTTCGGTGTGGCCGCTCCGGTTGCTGGGGCGGAGCGCGTACCGGTTCGTGGCCAGCCGGCGGTATGCCATCAGCAAATGCCGCGGGGGAGTGTGCCAGAGCTCGAATCCACGACAGGTACGGGAGAAGGCGACGCTGTACACGTTCTGGTCCTGCCATATGGTGGGGCTATTGCTGCGGCTTCCGTTGATCGTGGGAAGCGCGCTGCTAACGGCGCTGCGGAGGGCGCGGGTGTTTTTTGCCACGCACGGGAGGCGAGTGGATTTATTGGGTGGCAGGCTGTCGATTCTTTTTTTGCAGGGATTTTTCCCGAATTTCGTGCCGCTGGTGTTCGGCGAATTGTTTACGGCGATTGTGTACGACGGGGTGGCGATCGACCCAGGCTCAACGAAGATGCGGCGATCGCTGGCGCGGCATCTGCGGAAGTTGGGCGGCGGGAGGATCCAGACGGTGGTGGCGACGCACGCGCACGAGGAGCACGTCGGAAACCTGGAGTGGCTGGCGCGACAAACGGGAGCGCGGGTGGCGCTGGGCGAGCAAACGGCCGAGTTGCTGCGCGATCCGGCGCGGCTGCCGTGGGTGCGGCGCACAATTATCGGGCAGCCACCGGCGCTGACCGGCTCCTTCGACATTCTGCAGGGCGGACTGGCCACGGCGCGCGGGCGGCTGCAGGTGATCCTCACGCCGGGGCATTGCGACGACCACCTGGCGCTCTACGACGCGGAGGAAAAAGTGCTGTTCGCCGGTGACGCATTCATGGGCGCGTATTTTTCCACGCCGAATCCGGACGTGGACAGCCGGCGATGGATGGAAACGCTGGAGCGGATGTCGCGGCTGGACATCGAAATCCTGATCGAGGGCCACGGGCACATCCATACGTTGCGGTCCGATGTGCCGGATGTGCCGGGCGTGGTGATCCGGGAGCACCCGCGGACTGCGATCGGGGAGAAATTGAAATACATGCGCTGGCTGCGCGGACAGATTGAAGCGGGGTTGGGAGAGGGGCTGCCGATACGCGCGGTCGAAGCCACGTGCTTCCCCTGGGCGAGTCGGGCGGCGTGGGAGAATTTCGCAAGCGACGAAATGACGCGGCTGCTGAGCCTGGGGCATTTTTCGCGCACGGAACTGGTGAGGAGCTTCGTGCGTGGCCCGCAGGACGTGATGCCGACGGTGTATGAGGTGCGGTTCTTTGCCGGCGACGACTCGTCTCGTCCGCCGGACACGCGCACCGGTATATAATCCCGCACCAAGACAACGCCAAATCCGCAATTCACAGGGAGCAGGTGGAAACGATGGGTGCAGGCCGTAGCGAAGGGCTGAAGGCATTTCTTTCCGCGCGTCAATTGCTGGTGGAATGCCGGATGGATTACGAACGGGCACGGCGCGAGTTCCGCTGGCCGGAGCTCACCACGTTCAATTGGGCGCTCGATTATTTTGACGACTACGCGCGCGGCAACCAGAGGACCGCACTGTGGATCGTCGAAGACAACGGCGCGGAGGTGAAGCTGAGTTTCGAGGAGGTTTCCAGGAGGTCGAACCAGGTGGCGAACTTCCTGCGGCGGCAGGGAGTGCAGCGCGGCGACCGCATTATCCTGATGCTGCCGAACGTGGCGGCGACGTGGGAAATGATCCTGGCGGCGATGAAGCTGGGAGCAGTGGTGATTCCCGCCGCGACGCTACTGACCACGGAAGACCTGCGCGACCGGCTGGAGCGCGGCAAGGCGCGGCACGTGGTGGCGATGGCGGCGGCCACGGAGCGATTCGCGAAACTGCCGGGTGACTACACGCGAATTGTGGTGGATGGCGAGGCCGCGGGATGGATTCCGTACCGGCAAGCATACGACGAGCCGGCGGAGTTCGCGCCGGATGGCGAGACGCAGGCCACGGACCCTCTGCTGTTGTACTTCACTTCCGGCACGACGGCGCTGCCGAAGTTGGTACTGCACACGCACCAGAGCTATCCGGTGGGCCATCTGGCGACGATGTACTGGATTGGAATCAAATCCGGCGACGTGCACCTGAACGTCAGCTCGCCGGGGTGGGCGAAACACGCCTGGAGCTGCTTTTTTGCGCCGTGGAACGCGGGAGCGACAATTTTCATCCATGCATACTCGAAGTTTGACGCGAAGGCGACGCTAGGCACGATTGCGCGGTGCGGAGTGACAACGCTCTGCGCGCCGCCAACGGTGTGGCGCATGATCGTGCTGGAGGATCTGGAGGCGTATCCGGTGCGGCTGCGAGAGCTGACGAGTGCGGGCGAGCCGCTGAATCCCGAGGTCATCGAGAAAGTGCGGCGATGGTGGCACCTGACCATCCGCGACGGGTACGGGCAGACGGAAAACGTGTGCCTTCTCGGCAATTTTCCCGGACAGGCAGTGAAACCCGGGGCGGTGGGGAAACCTTCACCGGGGCACGAGATTGTGCTGCTGGATCCGGAGGGCAAGGAAGCGGACGACGGCGAGATTTCGGTTCGCCTCGACCCGCGGCCGCCGAGCCTGATGGTGGGGTATCTGGACGATCCGGCAAAGACAGAAGCGGCGATGGCGGGCGGGTATTACCGCACGGGCGATGTGGCGCACCGCGACGCCGACGGCTACTTCACGTACGTGGGGCGCGCGGACGATGTGTTCAAGAGTTCGGACTACCGGATCAGCCCGTTTGAGCTGGAGAGCGCGCTGATCGAGCACGATTCGGTGGCTGAGGCTGCGGTGGTGCCGAGCCCCGACAAGCTGCGCTGGAACGTGCCGAAGGCGTTTATCCTGCTGAAGCCCGGAGTGGAGCCGACGGCAGACACGGCGCGGGAGATTTTTAAATTCATTCGCGGGCGTCTGGGACCGTACAAAAGGGTGCGGCGGATAGAATTCGCGGAATTGCCGAAGACGATTTCCGGAAAAATCCGGCGCGTGGAGCTTCGCGGGCTGGAACAGCAGGCACGGACGCAGGAGGGGCGGCGGTCTGCGGAGTACTGGGAAGAGGATTTTCCGGAGATCAAATGAGCAGCAGGCCCAGCAGCTGATCCGCTCCACACGGGATTGCGCGGAACTATCCGGCTGAATTGGTGTCCAACCCCACAGAGAGATAGTGCATCTTCGATGGCCTCTGGCGCCAGCGGGCTACGACTCTTCCCGGAAATGGAGCTGCGGAATCTAGTGCCGTGGAAGAGGCACCGGCCCATTCCGATTGTTCACGAACTGCCGCATTGGGGACTGATCTGGGGCGCGCTGCTCTACCTGCTGCTCCTTTTTTCTCTGTTTCTGGCCCCGCTGCCTTCAACGGGTGTGCGAGTCGCGCTGAGAGACTCGATTCTGGCGCGTGCGGAGAAGAGTCCCTGGACACAATCCGTGGACGTGTACGTGACCGGCGCGGATGGGTTCCTCGTGAACGGAGAGAAGACTACGAGAAGCGCGTTGCGGGAAGAACTCTCGCGAGCGTTGGAACATCAGGCGGTGTGGGTGGTGTACGTGGAAGCGGATGCAAACGTGAAGTTTGGGGACGTGGTGTACGCGATGGGGACAATCGAGGACCTGGGGGCGACGGTGGTGTGGATCACGCCGGGGGTGCGAGCGGAGTGGGAAAAGGAGCGCCGAAAGTGATGCGGGTTACTTTCTGAGGATGGCGGCGGGAATTTTGGAGAGCGAAAGGACTTCGTCCACAGCGCCGCGCAGGATGGCCTCGCGGGGCATGCCGAAAACCACAGAGGTGGCTTCGTCCTGTGCGATGGTGCGGGCACCGGCCTGCTTCAGTTCCAGCAGGCTGTCTGCTCCGTCGTCGCCCATGCCGGTCATGAGAATGCCGATAGCGTTTGCGCCGGCGGCCTGGGCAACGGAACGGAACAGCACGTTGACGCTGGGCCGGTGATGCGACACCAGCGGGCCATCGCACACTTCCAGGAAGTATTCGAAGCCGAGGCGCCGAACCAGCGTGTGATAGTTTCCGGGAGCGATGTAGGCGCGGCCGGGAATCACGCGGTCGCCATCGGCGGCCTCGCGCACTTCGATGGAGCAGGTTCCATTGAGCCGTCTTGCGAAGGCGGCCGTGAATCTTTCGGGCATGTGCTGCACGGCGACGATCGCGGGACACTTTGCGGGCATGCGCTCCAGGATGTGGAGCAGGACTTCCGTGCCGCCTGCGGAGGCGCCAATGGCCACGATACGATCGAGCGCGAGAAGGGGCTCGGCATAGGTGGCGCGTGGAATTACGGCGTCAATCGCGGACATCTGGTCCTTTCCAACCGGGCTGCGCCGGCGCCGCCGCGGCCGATGGTCCAGCGGCCAACAATTTGCCGGATTGGAACAGCGGTTGGAATTCCGGGGAATCCCTACGGGTTTTGCGGTAGGGAGGAAAGATCGGAGTAGACGGGGCTCTTGCTCACCTCAAACCGACCAGGCCGCGGACGGATTCGATGAGTTTGGCGGAGTCGTAGCCGACGCCGTCCTTGAAGACGAGTTCCACTTTTTCAATGTCCTTGATGTTCGCGGAGGGATCGCCTTCGACGACCACGATGTCGGCGGCCTTGCCGGCCTGGAGGGTGCCGATGGTGTCGAGTTCACCGAGGAACTGAGCGCCATTTGACGTGGCGATGTGAATCGCTTCGACCGGAGTAAAACCCGCCTCGACGAGCAATTCCACTTCGCGCTGGTCGCCGAATCCGGCGATGACGCCGCCGTAGCCGGTGGGATCGAGTCCGGCGATGAGCAGGCCGCCTTGCTTTACAAATTCGCGCTCGAAGTCGAGTTCCTTCTGGAACAGCGTGGGCCAATCGGATTTCGCGGCGCCATCGGAGACTTGGGCGCGGCGCCGGAGGTAAGCGACGCGCGCGTCGGGGAGCATCGCGTCAAGGATGCGGGCGTCGAGCGGTGCGCGGCCGGGCACAAAAGTTTCAAATACGGGGAGCGTGGAGGTGACGGCGACGTGATGCGCCACCAGGTCGCGAATCGTATCGAGGATCGGGCCGCTTGTCACCGCGAGCGGAAGAATGGCTTTGTTCCCGGCCGCGGCACTGGGGCATTCGCCGGCTTTCTTATCGGGAACAAACTCCGTGTCCACGACGAGGCCGTGCTCTAGATCGTCGATGCCCAGGGCGGCGGCTTCGCGGAAGCCGATGGAGCAGAGGTGTCCGGTAACTTTGAGGCCGCGAGCGTGCGCCGCGTCGATGGCAGCCTTCAGTTCGTCGGGCGTGATGTGCATGTACGCCTTGAAAGACGTGACGCCCTCGGTGATCCAGTATTCGACGGTCGCGCGCGCATCCGCGGGGCCGCTGAGCTCGTGCATCTGCGGCGTGTAGGAGCCGGGGCCTTCCAGATAAGGTCCGGTGACGTGAAGCTTGGGGCCGGCCATCCGGCCTTCATCAATGGCGCGCTTGAGTTCCAGATCCGTGTACGGTTCTACGCTGCCCGTGGTACGAATCGAAGTCACGCCGCCGGCGAGATAGAGCCGCGGGAAACTCGCAGCGTGTTCGGGATAGAGCGCGGGAGGGCGGCCGGGGGCAATGTAATACATGTGGTCGTGCATGCCGACCAGGCCCGGGAGGATGGTGTGTCCGGTGAGGTCGACGACTTTGGCGCCGTCGAGAATTTTGGCGCCGGCTGTATCGCCGATGGCCTTGATCTTGCCGTTAGTGATGATGAGGGTTTGATCCGCGCGAGGGGCTGCACCGGTGCCATCGATCACGCGGACGTGCGTGAGGGCAATCACGGGCGCGTCTTCCTTCACAAATGCGCGCACCTCGGGAGAAAGCTTCGACGCGGCCTGCGGCCAGACGCCGCCGGCGCAGGCGAGAACGAGGAACAGCGGGAGGATTGCCTTTTTCATTGATCGACTCCGATCGTTTCAAGAGCGAGGAGACGGTGAAGTGCGAGAGGTCCGGTCTCCCGGGGCCTCTCGCACTTTAAGGGCTTCGCGCTGCCGGCTCATTTGTTCGTGGCAGCAGGGACGTGGTAAGGCGGCTTGGCCTGTGAACCGGGAGCGGGCTCCGGAACGGGCTTCGGCAGGGTCTCCGCTGTGAAGCGCGGGACCATCTGGTCCACCATAGCCACGGCGTAAACGGCGGATGCAATTTCAACGGCGCCTTCGCGCACATCCTCTTCGTAGATGCGTTCGTAGGTATCGAGAGTGGTGTGGTGCGTGAAGGAGCCGTAATCGAAGGGATCCTGCGCCAGGCCGACGCCGGGCAGCCCGGCGTTGTTAAAGGACGTGTGGTCTGTGCCTCCAGTGCGGCGGCTGGTGGAGGCGATAGCGCCCATGAATCCCCAATCCTGGAAAGGCATCAGAGCGTCGCGAATCATGTCGGCCGCTTCCGGAGGGCCGAACACGCTCGCGCCTCGGGGCTTGCCAGTGCCCGAGTCGATGTTGAAGTAGGCGTCGAGCTTGGCGAATTCAGGTTTGGGCGCCTCCGCGCTGCCAAAGTGCTCGCGCACGTACGCGAGCGAGCCGAGCAGGCCCTCTTCTTCGCCGCTCCAGAGCGCGATGCGGATGGTGCGGCGCGGCTTGACGTGGATGGCCGTGAGGATCCGGACGGCTTCGAGCATCATTGAGGAGCCGATGCCGTTGTCGGTGGCGCCGGTGGCGTCGTGCCAGGAATCGTAGTGGCCGCCGAGCATGACGATTTCGTCTTTCTTGTCGGAGCCGGGGATTTCGCCGATGGCGTTGTAGGCGGTGGTGCCTTCTGGATATTCCTTGTTCTGGATGTTGACGCGAAGCGTGACGGCGGTGCCGTCGGCCAGAAACCGCGCGATGCGGCCGTAGTCCTCGTTGCGCATGACGAGCGTGGGGACGGCGCGCGACCAATCGTAGGTGCCGTTCTGCTGCGCGATGATCACGCCGTGAGCGCGTCCGGCGTCGTTGATGCGGACAAGAGCGCCATTGTCCACCAGGAATTGATCCACCACCCGGTTGACTTCCTGTCGAGTGAGCTGTCCCTCCGGCAATTTTGGCGGCTGGGGGAAATTGAATCCGCCGCGCGGATTCTTGGGATCGAAGCGCGATTTCCATTCGTCGTCGGTACGGCGAAACGCGGCTGGAGTGAGATTTTCGGGCACCTCGACGTGCTTGCCAACCATCACGATGGCGCCGCGCACTTTGTCGCGGACTGAATTCAGGTAGGCATCGAGCTCCGCCTGCGTGGGCTGCTGCTCGGGAGCGGATTTCGCCGCGGGCGCTGGCATGGGCGGCGGAGTGCCGCTGGGCGGTGGCGGCGGTGCGGGCGCTCCTGGTGCTCCTGGCGTGGCAGCGGCAGGGCCGCCAAATCCTGCGAAGGCGGGTGGAGTCATTCCGGGCGGAGTGATCATTACTACCTGCGCGCTGACGACGCCCTTGGTGCTCGGCGTCCAGGCAAGCGGTTGGACGAGCAGCGGCCCGTGGAAGGGAGAGACGGCGACGGCAGAGAGCTCGAAGTTCTCCCAGCCGGGAACAGGGGCGGCCGCGGAGGGCGGTTGAAATGTCCAGGGCTCGAGATGCGCGTTCGAGAGTCCCCAGGAGGTCATGGTTCGCACGGCCCAGTCGTCGGCGGCTCTCAAGTTGGGCGTGCCGGTAAGGCGCGGGCCATAGACGTCCGCGATTTCGTGAATGATCCACATGATCTTGGAGTTGTTGGTTTCTTCCGTGCGGATCTGCGCGTAAACGTCCGAGAGCGCCGGCGCCTGCGCGGATGAAGACAATGCCGCGAGAAGGAAAAGTGAAAAGCCAAGAACAGCACGTCTGGACATGGAGCCTCCCCAGTCAAATCAAAGGCTGCCTATTCTAACGATTTTTCCGCGCGAGAGAAGAACCGGCTCGGTGGAAAGGGTGGGCGTAAAGGAGCGACCGGCGCCCGCAGAAAAGCGGCCGGCCACCCACATGGGTTTGCGGCGTAACGGGTGACTACAGTCATGCGATGGGGTGACCCGAATCACCGACTTACGGGGTTTTAGCGGACCAGTCTTGGGTGTCGAATCTTGCGCGGGGGGAAGGAGAATCCATGGCTGAACACGGGAAAAAACTGACCACGGACGCGGGGCGTCCCGTGGGCGACAATCAAAACACGCTGACCGCGGGGCCGCGCGGCCCTGTTGTGTTCGAAGACGTTCTGCTATTTGAAAAAATGGCGCACTTCAACCGGGAAAGAATCCCGGAGCGCGTGGTCCACGCAAAGGGATCGGGCGCCTACGGGCATTTCGTGTGCACGAATGTCCGCATGCGGGACTACACAACGGCAAAGCTCTTCGCCACCGCGGGAAAGCGCACGGACGTGTTCGCGCGGTTCTCCACGGTAGGAGGCGAGAAAGGTTCGGCGGACACGGAGCGCGATCCGCGGGGATTCGCGGTGAAATTCTACACGGATGATGGGAACTGGGACATGGTGGGAAACAACACGCCCGTCTTTTTCATCCGCGATCCGCTGAAGTTCGGAGATTTCATCCACACGCAGAAGCGCGACCCGCGGACAAACCTGAAGTCGCCCACGATGATGTGGGATTTCTGGTCGCTGTCGCCCGAGTCGCTGCACCAGGTGACCATCCTGTTTTCCGACCGGGGCACGCCCGACGGCTTCCGGCACATGAACGGGTACAGCAGCCACACCTTCAGCCTGATCAACAGCAGGAACGAGCTGTTCTACGTGAAATGGCACTTCAAGACGCTGCAGGGGATCAAGAATTTCACGCGCGAAAAGGCCGACGAAATGCGGGGCATCGATCCCGATTACGCGCAGCGCGACCTGCTCGAGGCCATCGAGCACGGGCAGTTCCCCCGGTGGCGCGTCTGCCTGCAAATCATGCCGGAGAAGGAAGCGGAAACGTATCGCATCAACCCCTTCGACCTCACGAAAGTGTGGCCGCACGGCGACTATCCGCTGATCGAAGTGGGCGAGATGACGCTGGACCGCAACCCGCTGAACTACTTTGCGGAAGTGGAGCAGGCGGCATTCGAGCCGAGGAACATCGTTCCTGGAATGGGCTTTTCGCCGGACAAAATGTTGCAGGGACGGCTGATCTCCTATCCGGACGCCCACCGCTACCGTCTGGGAGTGAATTACGACACCCTGCCGGTGAATAAACCGCATACGTCGGTTCACACCTATCACCGCGACGGCAGTATGCGGTTCGACGGGAACATGGGCGCGGAGCCGAATTACGAGCCGAACAGCTACGCGGGTCCGGTGGAAGATCCCATTTACCGGGAGCGGCCGCGCGCAATTTTCGGGGACGTGGGGCGTTACAATCACCGCGAAGACAAGGACTACTACACACAGCCGGGCAATTTGTTCCGCCTGATGAAGCCGGAAGAGCGGGAGCGGCTGATCAGCAACATCGTGGCCAGCATGAGGACGGTACCGCGGCGGATTCAGGAAGCGCAGATTCAACACTTCTACAAAGCTGCGCCCGCTTACGGCACCGGGGTGGCCGAAGGGCTGGGGCTGAAGATCGAGGAAATTGTCGCCTTCGAGAGGGCAGGTGTAGCGGCCGACTGAGAGCGGCGGGCAGACCTCAGGAGCAGCGAGATCATTTCGCACCTGTTCGTGATCCAAGCGAGCGCAACGGGCGCAGCCGCGGCGATGTGTGCCTGCGAGAGGAGAAGGTCACATGAGCGATTGCTTTGGCACCATCTATCCGGACCTGGACCAGCTTCAATTCGGCGCGACGGTCGCGGGAAAAGTCTTTCGAATCCGGGTGACCACACTGGGGCCGGGTCACCGGGATCGAACGCTGGAAGTGGACCAGCGGGAATGGGAGAACTGCCAGCGCTGCGAGGACTTCCGGAATTGCTACGACTTTTCGACCGCGAAGCTAAACATGCAGCAGGCGCTCGCACGGGTCTAACGTGGCGGGCACGAACAGGCCCCGCTGGCGGTAGTCACAGTCTGATGCGCTACTGATTGGGCTAGGCCTCAAACGACCAGCGGCCTCCGACCATGGTCCGCTCGACCGGGATGGTGACGAGCGTGGACGGATTTTGGTGGAAGGGATCGCGGCCCATCACCGCCAAATCCGCCAGTTTTTCCGCGGCGATAGAACCTTCTCAATCTTCCTCATACGTATGCTTGGACGTCGTGCCAGTCACCGCAGCGGCAATGGTCGCTAACGCCGTGCCGCGGCAAGATTAAATTTTCCGAGATAGAAGGGCTCTGAGACAGGGGGCTCCGACTTTGAAACGTCGGTAGGGTAAGGGTCCGGAGTAATCGTTGGGAATCCCCAGATATCTCCCGTGGTCAAATCCACGACCACTCGGCCAAAACCCTGATGCGCGCCCCCGGGAGAGCGCATCATGTACGTGCCGGGCTCGATGTAGAAGTCATGTCCGGCTGGCGACTGGGCCTCAACTCTCGGCGGATGCAGATACGGGTGGAGCATATTCGCGAACAAAAGTAGCGCGATCAACACGAGAACTGTTCTGGAGAAGTTATCAGGCTTCATGGCGACCTCCCAGGCGCGTCAGGGTGCATCAACTTCTGCTCGCGGCTGATTCTAGTCCATGTAGCCGAATGAAGAGGAACTTCGTGCTGGGTCGGCGCATACGCGAAAGAATTGGGGTGGGCGATGGGATTTGAACCCACGACGTTCGGAGCCACAGTCCGATGCTCTACCAGCTGAGCTACGCCCACCACTCGCGGATACAAATCAGCTTACGCTAGTTTTTGCGCGCAGAAAAGCGCCCGGCGGCACCCTGGGATCCGCGCGATGCGCCAACTTTTTGAAGAGCGCAAAAACGCTCATGGAAAACTCTGAAGGTGGGCGATTATCGATGCCCCGAAATGGGGCAGGCTCCCGCGGCAAAGATGGGGCGAAAACTCTACCCGAATCACCACTGTGTAATCCCTCTATAGCAGCGGAAAATTGTCCACAGATGAACGGCTGCACCCGGCAGCAGCCGCCTGCGAGCCATTGAAAAATTAACTACTTAGGGCCACAGCGGAGCGGCATCTGCTGTGCATATTCGGAAGCATTACCCTACAGCACCTGCCCCGGCGGGGCTGTCGGACGAAACCTTTAAGCACGGCAGAAAAGGGGAACCCGAACGAAATTCGGCAAGGGCGAGAGTATTCGCCAGCCAGCGGGTTCAAGGGATGCCGGAGAAAAAGGAGAATCGCAATGGCAGCGGCCACCCAGCCTCTCGAAAGTGATCACTCCGATCAGCAAAGTTGGCAGACGCTGGTGGGGGATCAGCGGTACCGGCTGTTTGCGGCGGGAAACTACAGAGCGGCAATCGCGGAAAGCTGGCAGGCGCACTCCCGGCTGGTGAATCTGGAAAATCTGCCGCCGGGGCCGCGGAGCTTTGATGCCCGCTACGGACTCAGGCCGGAGGCGCACAAACGGATGGTGCTGCTGACGGAGGTTTCGCGGGTGCCCGGCGAATCCCCGCGCAACGCGGCGGTGAGGGTCGGCGCAGCGCAGGGCCGGCAGTGGCGCTGGGAGGCAACACACCGCGTGCAGCCCATCTCGCAACTGAAATCCTACATTGACGAGCAGTCGGGATCCTGCGTGTTTTTTCTGACGCGCAGCACGCAGTCGATCGGCGGGCCCGCGACAAAGACGCGCGAGCGGCTGGTGGACTCCGCGGTGCGCATCGGTAGGAGCCTGGGGCTGGACGCGAAGAATCTGGAGGCGTTGCGCGTTGCGGGGATGGTGCATGAGCTCGGCAAAATCTCTCCGGGACACGCGGCCGGGCAGAAGATTTACGTGACGGCCGACGAGGATCGTGATGACGGCGAGCGCTGCCGGCATGCGGAATGCGCGAACCCCGCGACAGCGCGGCTGCTTGCGGAGCCGTTCTGCACGGCGCACTTTATCACCACGAGCTACGAGCGGCTGGACTGGTGCGCCGACCGGCTGAGCAACCGTCCGGGTTCGGAGGAGGAATCGGAGACGTTGTGGTCGTTCCTGCACGCGTGCATCGAGCAGGCGGAACGGCTGACGCGGAATCCGTTTCACCAGGAGTCGCTGGAGCGGGCGCGGCTGCTCGACATTCTGTACACGGCCACGGAACTGAGCCGGCACATGCGCCGCAGCCCACGCCGGCCGGAGGCGATTCCGGTGCGCTTGTTGTGCGAGACTCCCGGGCGGCCGTGGGAAGAGAACCTGCGCACCAAACTGATCAGCCAGCACGGAGCGATGCTTGAATGCGAACACATCGTGAGGCCGGAGGATTGGCTGTTTGTGGAGCGGGTGGATACCGGCAGCAGGGCGCGCGCGCGGGTGGCCTGGCGCGGGTCGGCGGCCGGAGGCCGCCTGCCGGTGGCGCTGGAATTCGTCGATGTGGACAATTTCTGGGGACTGAGCTGGACGGGACGCGCGCCCGGGTCGCCGGGCCCCGCCGCCAAGCGAGCCTCGGCCTGATTGGGCGGGGCGAAAACCGAAAACCGAAAACCGAAAACCGAAAACCGAAAACCGAGGACCTACTTGACGGCGCCGACGGTGAAGCCGGCGATAAATTTGTCGAGGAACGTGTTGTAGAGCAGGGCCACGGGCAGGCTGGCGATCAGGCAAGCGGCCATCAGGGAGCTCCAGTAGTACACGTCACCACGCACAAGAAAGATGGGGATGCCCACGCCCACCATCTGCTGGGACACCGGCGAAATGAAGGTCAGCGCGTAAACAAATTCCTGCGTCACCAGCGTGAAACTGAAGATCACCACGGTAAGAATCCCGGAGGTCGAGATGGGAATCACCATTTTCAGGAACGCGCCGAAGCGGCTGAGCCCGTCCACCATGGCCGCATCTTCCAGCTCCTTGGGAATGGACTTGAAGAATCCCATGAGCAGCCAGATGGAAAACGGAATCGTAAAGCTGGGATAGACCACCACCAGCGCCCAGATCGTGTCCTGCAAGCCCAGCACAGCAACAACGCGCGATAGGGGAATGAACAGCAGCGTCGGCGGAACCAGGTAGGTGAGGAAAATCAGAATGCCGAGCCGCTCGCCCCAGTTTCCAGTGAGGCGGGTGAGGGCGTACGCTGCGGGCACAGCAAGTAACAGCGTGACAGCCACCACCAGCACGCCCACCAGAGCCGTATTCCACAGCCAGCGAACGTAGAGCGTCTCGAAGAAGAGCACGCGCAGGTTTTCCAAAGTGGGCGGCAGGTTGAATAAGAATGGATTGTTGTCCATCTTGTACATGTCCAGGCTCTGCTTGAACGTGGCGATGAGCATCCAGAAGAAGGGAAATGCCAGCAGCACGGTGAAAACCACCAGCACCAGCACGTGAACCGCGCGCCCTCCGATTTTCTTCCAGTTCGCGCGCATCTTCACACCACCTCCGCGCGATGGGCCACGCGAAGCATGAAGTAAGCGGCAGCGATGAGCACGGGAACGAGGAAGAGGGAAATGGCCGCGCCGGCCGCCAGGTCGCTGCCTTGGATGCCGGTGGCGAAGGCCAGCGAGGGCAGCGTCTGCGTGGAATCGAACGGCCCGCCGGCGGTGAGGATGAACACGACGGTCATGTCTGTGAAAGTGAACACGGTGCTGAACAGCACGGCCACCAGAATGATGGGGAGCATGATAGGGATTTTGATCTGAAACAGGGTGCGGAAGTATCCCGCGCCATCAATCTCCGCCGCTTCCGGGATTTCTTTCGGTATCGCACCGCTACCGGCCAGCATCACGACAGTGGCGAACGGGATCAGCCTCCAGCAGTGCACGCAAATCACCGACCCCATCGCCAGGTGCGGTTCGCCCAGCCACATCGGCGCGTTAAAAGGCGTAAAGAAGTGCAGTTGCACCAGCACCCAGGTGATCACGCTGTAGATGGAATCCAGAATCCACTTCCAGCCGATGGTGCCCAGCGAGACGGGTGCGACGAACGGCAGAAGGATGAGGAAGCGCACCAGCCCGCGTCCCCGGAACGGTTTTTCCAGCGCCAGGGCAAGCATAGTGGAACAAATCACCACGATGGTCACCGCCAGGACCGTGAACACGATGGAATTCTGCAACGCTTGGCGGAAACTGGGGCTCTGCAGGATGCTGCGAAAATTTTCCAGCCCGACATAGTGGAGGTCGGTGCTGCCGATACGGGCGTCGCTGAAGGCATAAAAAATTGCCAGGGCGAACGGGGCGCCGACGATAAGCAGGATGTAGAGAACGGCGGGAGTGAACATGGCCGCGCCCAGCAGCGGGCTTTGCGCCGCCCCGATCGATTTTACTTTAGCCGCTTTCATTGCCATGGGTAGGGCTTCGGGTGGGTGCGCTTCTCCGTCTTGCGGTCAAAGAAGCGCAGGTCGGATTCGGCTATGGAAAAATCGTGCACGGCGCCGGCTTCGTAGCCCGAGGGCATGTTCCAGGAAAGCCGCGAGATGATTTCCTTCGATTCGAAATGGCCACCCTCGATGTTTCCGTAGAGCACGCGTTCGGCACCCAGGTATTCGACGTATTTGATCTTGTACCGGAAGGTGACGCGTTTCTGACCGGGCACCAGATCGGAGGGCAGAAAGCCCTCCGGCCGGAATCCGACAATGATGTCGGAATATTCCAGCAGGTTCATGGGGGGCGAGCCCAGGAATGTGGCCACAAAGGTGTCGGCCGGATCCTCGTAGACTTCCTTGGGAGTGCCGATCTGGCGAACGACGCCCTGGTGGAGGACGACGACGCGGTCGCCCATGGCCATGGCTTCCACCTGGTCGTGGGTGACGTAGATGGTGGTGGTTCCTACGCTCTTGTGGAACTGCTCGAGTTCTTCGCGCGCCGAGGCGCGCAGCTTCGCGTCCAGGTTGGAGAGCGGCTCATCGAGCAGGAACACCGCCGGCTCGCGGACGATGGCGCGAGCCAGGGCCACTCGCTGGCGCTCCCCGCCGGAAAGCTCGCGCGGTTTGCGGTCGAGAAGTTTGCCGATGCCGAGCAGGCCTGCGGCCCATTCCACTTTCTGGCGGTGCTGGTCTCTCGGAACGTTCTGCGCCTTCAGGGGGAAGGCGATGTTCTTGTAAACGCTGAGGTGGGGATAGAGGGCGTAACTTTGGAACACCATGGCGATGCGGCGTTCCCGAGGCGTGAGCCGATTGACCACCTGACCGCCGATCAGGATGTCGCCCGAAGTGGGCGTTTCCAGGCCGGCGATCATGCGCAGCAGAGTGGTCTTCCCGGAGCCGGAGGGCCCCAGGAAGACCAGGAACTCGCCTTCGTGCGTTGCCAGGCTTACGTTGTTGACTGCTCCCAGCTCTCCTTCTTTGAAAACTTTGGTAATGTTTCGCGTCTCGACGACTGCCATCGCACCCCCGTGCCTAAGCCCAACGGGCGAAGATTCGCTTGTACTCCGCTTCGGCAGCCTTCGCCGCGTTTTCGGGCGTCTCGTCGCCGCGCGCCACCTTGGCAAACATGGTCGGAATCACCCAAGTGCTGAAGGCTTCCGAGATGCCGGCCGTGGCGTATCCGGGGTAGCCCACGTTGGTGGCCCAGTCGAGCACGTCGCCGAGAACCTTGTATTTGTCCGGAGGATTGGCGCGGGGATCGTTGGAGATTTCCTTTTGCAGGTCGGGGACGGTCTTCGGGAAGCACGGGAAGTTGTAGAACTGCCCGGCTACGAAGCCGTCATGGAAGTGGTCCATATAGTCGATGAGAAATTTCTGAGCCAGTTCCTTTTCGTCCGCAAAGTTCCAGACGACGTAGCAGTTCATCACGTGCTCGGCGGCGATGCGGCGCACGGGACCTTTGAGCGCCCGGCTGATCATGATCTTGCTGTCAATGGGCATGTGATCGCGCTCGGATTGGCGGGTGATGGAGATGGCGTTCATCACGAAGCATACTTTGCCGGCCAGCATGGCCTGGTTGTTTGAGGGCGGCGTCCAGGTGAACACCTCCGGAGTTTCCGTATCCTGGTAGAGCGCCTTCATGTACTTGAGCGCTTCGACGGTGTTCTTCGAGTTGATGGTCACGTTGCCGGCTTCGTCCTGCTCGGCGCCGCCGAACGACCACAAGATGGCACGCATGGCCATGCTGGTGTCCAGTTCCTGCCCCAGGCCGATACCGCAGGGCGGGCCGCTCTTGTCCGCCTTGCGGATCTTCCTGGCACCATCCAGCAGTTGATCGTAGGTGTCCGGGCCGTTCGGATAGCCGACGGAGGTCCACATGTCCTTGTGCCAGTTGCCGGGGTCGCAGGTGTAGGCGTCGGAGAAGGCGTAATACTTCTTGGTCTTGGGGTTGAACGTGGATTTGTGCGCCAACTCGATCTTCTTGCCGTGCTTTTTCTCCACCTCCTGGTAGACGTGGGTCATGTCCACCACCTGCTTTTCGTAGGAAGCGGGCGGGGAAAGGAACATGAACAGATCGTGGCCTTTCTGCGCCGATGCTTCCGAGGCGGCGCGCGCCGGCAGGTCCACCAGGTTGATGTTGTCCACGACCACATTCACGTTGTTTTTCTGGCCCCATTCCTTTGTGTAGGTCTTGTTGAACCATTCGTCCCACGCGGGGACGAAATGGAACCACTGGCAGATTTTGAGGGTCTTCTGCTGTGCCGCAGCCCGCTCTGGAAACAGGAATGCCGGCCCGATTCCTACCGCCAGAGCAGCGGTGCCCGTGGTCTTGATCATTTCCCTGCGCGTCATTTTGCGTTCGCGTTTCTTTGCCATGATCCGTGCCTCCCTGTAAGAATTAGCGCTGCTGAAATTCGGTGAGTTGCGCGCCGTTGCGCCGGATGCACCCGCTCCCCGCCGGGCTCATCGACCATTTCGAGATTTCTTCAGGCGCAATCGTGCTAACTGGACTCCGGCCCCAAAAGGCGCGCCCTGAGTCCAGCCGCGCGTATTCTACGTCCGGCCCACGACCGTCGCAACCGGACGAGGTCCAGAGACATAGCAATACACCGGGCAGGTTGGCCCGGACGACTCTGCCAGCTCTGCCGGATTCCCCTGGGGGGGGTGGCGGGGATTCCGGCCGCGCAGGCTTGTTTTGAGATTCAAGAAACCCGGTGGAGCGCACTGGGGTACGCCCCGCCGGTGGTTGTGAATCCGGCTTAGAAGGTGAAGACGGTGCCGAATTCCTCGCGTATGTCGTGGTTGATGCGGGCATTGACTCCGTTGAGGAGCACGGTAATCGGTATCCCCGGTGCTCCGCCCACTCCCGGCTTGGTGCCGGTGCGCGTATCGTACCAGGTAACTTCGTTGACGACCTGCGCCCACTTGTTGATCTGATAGCGCAGGGACATTGGGACGTAATCGCTGCGGCGCAGGCCGTTCGCACCGAGACGAATCGTGTCCCGGTTGAGCGCGCCGTCAACTCCGTAGCCCATGTAGAGCGTCCAGCCACGGTTGATACCATCCGGATTCGCCCCGAAAATGCGCGAGAGGGGGAAGCCGGCCTGGAACAGACCGCCGTAACCCCGCACCGGGCGATAGGGCGCGAATTGAATCGCGCTTACGCCTCCGACCGCTGCGGATCTGGTGAAGGTGATGGAATCGCCATTGAGCGCGTACACGTTCTGCCCGATGGTCGATGTTCCAGGGGTGCTGCCGGCAGGGCAAGGAGCCCCTCCGGCCCCGCCGGGAGTGCAAAGCAGCACCGTCGTGGGCGGAGGGGCAATCGCGGTCCCTCCCATGAGATCGGCAAACACCGAGTTGGCCTGGCCCGCGAACATGTACCGCATGTCGCCGCCGCGGTAGTATTTCCCGACAAATGTGACCCATGGAGTCGGGAGTTGGAATTCCGCAGAGAAGTCGTTCTGCGGAATATTCATGGTAAAGCCGCCGGGATAGCATCCCCGCAGGTTGGTCTCGGTCAAACCCACGTTGGGACCGTTGGCACAGGCAAAGGAGGTCACGCCCGCGGGCAACGCAAGGGTTGTAGTGGGGATGTTGCCGAACGGGACAATTTCCCGCCCCTGTTCGTGTCCACCGCTGACAATCAACTCGGAGTTGGCTACGCCCTTCCAGTTTTTGTTCAGCGGGAAATCGATCACGATGCGGGCTTCGTAGCCCGGCTGTCCGCTGTCGGGTCCCAGGAAGCTGGCTTCACGCGTCTGGTTCTGGAATCCGGTAGGGATCACGCCATTTGCTCCCAAGAGCGCCAGGGAGGTGGAGTTGTTGATGTTGCCGTCGCCATAGGCAGGCAGCACCAAAGCGAACTCCGGCTCGATCTTCACGCTTCCCACGGTGATTTGAGTTCCAACCTTCATTTGCGGGATGCGCTCATAGAAGTTGCCGAAGAACACGCCGAAGCCGGTGGTTTCGAACAGGTCCATGACCGTCGAGGAACCCAGCAGGGTCCAGTCCTGTCCGAATTCGGCGAAGACGGGGGTACCGCCCCATTTCGCGTCAATCCGCGCCCAAGCCAGCCGGAGGCTGGCCATACTGGAGCGAATGGAGCTGATGTTGCGGTTGTTGGCCGTCTCGTAGTCACCTTCCCAGTCAAATTCGATCTTGCCGGTCAGGACGACGTCGGGGCCGTTGATGGGATAGAACACGTTCGCACCGAACCGCGCCGCCCGGGCCTTGATGCGGAACTGGTCCTGGCTTGGCCCGGTATCCCCGTTCAGGAGCAGGGGAAGCGGGAAATCGTTATTGCCGAAGGTGGAGCCGCCGCTGTTGGTGGTGTCGTAAACGGCGCTGGCCTTGAAGAACCCGTACGGGTTGATCATGGCCCCGCTGCCCAGCTTGATATCCGGGATGATGCCCTTCGGGTCTTTGGGGATCCCGATCGGCAAGACGCGGATGGGAGCAATGGCGGGGATGGTTCCCGCGTCCACCGTCGCTCCATCGAGTGGGTCGTAGCCTATCGCGTTCACGCTTACCGGGTAGTACACATTGGATTTTGACGACGTTCGGCTGGAAGGCTCCGCCGCCGGGGCCGCCGCCGGGGCAGCCGACGAGGGCGATAGAGGAGCCGCTGCATTGACCATGCGGGCGCCGCTGGTGCCTGTATTCGCGGCGGACACGGCTGCTGCGGCTACGGTGGTGTTGTACTCTGCCTGGCTGATCAGCCCTTTGGACCAGAGCAGACGCGCCAGCCGCTCGTTGGCCTCCGCCGTGGTCGAAGCCGATTTTACGTTTGCGGCTTCGTCCGC
>Ga0187803_10000060_pt1 | contig 46784 bp, 37 predicted proteins | sample NC_wetland_sal_i_2_FD_132425 | JGI IMG/M metagenome (GOLD analysis project Ga0187803, IMG submission 132425) | Wetland sediment microbial communities from Neuse River Estuary, North Carolina, USA - Control_3 | ecosystem: Environmental > Aquatic > Freshwater > Wetlands > Sediment | place: USA...
AACTTCGGAGTCTCCGCGGCACACTTGGCTTTCCCGGTACCGTTGCTCCCTTCCGGGCCTGGCGGGGTTCGCGGGACCTCGTTGCACGGAGCCCGAAGTTCCACGTCTCGGCAGTCGCGGACTTCCCGACTGCAAACCAAAGCTTAACACACCGCTTAAACCCACCGCCAATTTCCCGCTGCTTTGCGATTCTTCCTGGTCTTGCTATGCTTTTCCCGTTCTTCCACGTCAAAGGATTCGCGATGCGCTCAAATAAATCGTTGGTTTCACTCACTCTGTTTCTCGTTTCGCTGCCTTTGCCTTTTCTCGCCGCCGCCCAGAGCAAAAAAGATACCCCCAAGGATTCGCCACGCCCCTCCTATGAATTGCCCCAACCAGCCAAGGAGTCGCTCGATCTTTCCATGTACCAGAGCATTCGCGCCGAGGCCACCGGCCATTCCCACGTCATGGAGTACGCTTCCGGGCTGATGGACGGCATCGGTCCCCGCCTCACCGGTTCTCCCAATCTGAAACGCGCCAACGAATGGACCCGCGATCAATTCACGGCCATGGGCTGCGCAAACGCGCATCTCGAGGATTGGGGCGAGTTCGGCATGGGTTGGCAACAAATCAACACCTGGTTGCGCCTGACTTCGCCGGACAGCGCCGTCTTTATTGCGCAAGCCGCCCCCTGGTCTCCCGCAACAAAAGGCCCCGTCACTGCTCCGGCCACATGGGTTGAGATTAAGGACGAGAAGGACTTTGACAAATACAAAGGCAAGCTCGCCGGCAAGATTGTTCTCTTGGGCGACATGCGCGACGTCAAACCCGTAGAAAAACCTCTCTTCACTCGTGACGAGGAAGCCGACCTCAAGAGAATTCAGGAATATCCTCTCAACGGCCCCAATCCAAACTTTTCCTTCCAGAATTACCTCAAACGGCTCGCCCTGCGCGAAAAGATCGGCAAATTCCTGGCTTCCGAACAAGCGGTTGCGGTTATCACTCCTAGCCGCGACGGCAGGAACAGTGGCGGCTCCGGCGGCACAATCTTTGACGACTCCGGTGCGGGCTTTGGCTGGTTCATCTATCGTCCGGACCACGCCAATCCCCTGCCCGTCGCTGTGACCGCAATCGAAAACTATGGCCGCGTCTATCGCCTCCTCAAAACCGGAGTCCCCGTCACACTCGAACTTAATATTGACGCCCAATTTACCGGCGAACATGAGCACGGCATTGACACCATCGCCGAAATTCCCGGCAGCGATCCCAAGCTCAAGGACGAAATCGTCATGGTGGGAGGCCACCTGGATTCGTGGGCTTCCGCCACCGGCGCCACAGACAACGGGGCCGGCACGGTCGTCGCCATGGAAGTGATGCGCATTCTCAACGCGCTTCACGTCAAGCCGCGCCGCACCATTCGCGTTGGCCTCTGGACCGGTGAAGAAGAGGGTGAATTCGGTTCCTACGGCTACGTCAAGCAGCACTTCGGTGACATTCCCCGTTCCACCGCGCCCGACCAGCTCAATGTCACGGAGTACGATCGCGACGCCGCCGGACCCATCCAGTTCAAGCCCGAGTATCAAAAAATTTCTGCTTATTTCAATTTGGACAATGGCGGCGGCCGGATTCGCGGCATCTATCTCCAGGGCAACGCGGACGTCGCCCCCATTTTTCTGCAGTGGATCGAACCTCTGAAGGACCTCGGTATTTCGACGATCTCATTGCGCGATACTGGCGGAACGGATCATGAGGCCTTCGACGCCGTCGGCATTCCAGGCTTCCAGTTCATTCAGGATTCGCTCGACTACGGCTCCCGCACCCATCACTCCAACATGGATACCTACGAGCGCCTGCAGCCCGAAGACCTAGCCCAGGCCGCCGCCGTCGAAGCTACCTTCGTCTACAACGCCGCCATGCGTGACCAGATGCTCCCGCGCAAGCCTCTGCCGCATCCTGAATTGGAGAAGCAGCAGACCGCGCCTCTCAAGGGCGTCATGCCCGGCGCTGAAGCCCCCAAGGACTAGCGCCGCCGTTCGCGATTCGCCCCTGCCTGGGTCATCTCATGACCCAGGCGGTCCGCTCTTGCGACACACCTCCCAAACCACCTCCAATTTCCCGCCACTTAGCGCTTGATCCCTCTGGGAGTGTGGGCCATTCCTCTGGCACCTCCGGCAAAACTGCACCTGGCCCGGCTCGAGTGTGAAACGATGGAAACCACCAACACGTCTTAGAATCGCGAGCCGGCGTACTCGGTATACAATCGTGACTGTTCGCTCACTCAAGATGAGCTCTGTACCACGGGAGGCGCTGCGATCATGGCCCCGATACTTCTCTGGCTGGTCATGATCCTTTGTCTGCTGATTTCTGTCGTCAAGTACTTGATGGGGATCATCCTCAAGCTATCCTTCCCCGCCACAAAAATTCAAAAGGACTATACCTATCAGCCCACCGTAAGCGTCCTCATGCCCTGCTTCAACGAGGGCCAAACTGTGTACGAAACCATCGAAAGCATCAGCAAGTGCAACTATCCCAACGAAAAGTTTGAAGTCATTGCGCAGGACGACTGTTCCGTCGACGACAGCTACGAGTGGATGCTCAAAGCCCAGCGCGATTTCACGAACATTCGTATCCGTACGGGTCGGAACGCAGTCAATAGCGGAAAGGCTCGCACGGTTTGCAACGCCTTGCAGCATTCCACCGCCGACATCATTATCTCCATCGACTCGGATTGCATCTTCCACCCGGACGCGATTCGCGAGTTGACTGCCTGCTTCTCCGAGCCCCGAATCGGCTCGGTTGGCGGCAGAGTGGGTGTCCGGAATCCGAACGACAGCGTCATCACTGGCATTCAAGCCGTCATCTACTACTCCGCCTTCCAGCTTTACAAGATCCCTGAGAATTGGACCCGCAGTGTTTGCTGCATCAGCGGTTGCCTATTCGCCATCCGGCGCAAACTGCTCCTGGAGATCGAACCGGCAATCCGTGCTCGGCACTGGTTCGGCATTCCCGTGAATCAAGGCGAAGACAGGTTCTTGACCCATCAGACCTTGCTCCGCGGTTACGGCACCTACATCAACAATGATGCGCTTTGCTGGACCACCGTCCCCAACACACTCTCCGCTCTTTTCAAGCAGCAGCTCCGCTGGCGCCGCAGCATCGTCCGCGATTTCTTCTACACGCTCCGAACGCTTCCCCAACACGTCTGGAAACTGCACCCCAACACAGTGTTTACGCTGGTACTCACGCCGCTTGGCGCGATCATCGGCTTTCTCGTTGTGGTAACCATGCTCTCATCCGACCCTCTGGCGTGGGCGGGACCGCTGCCTCTTATCACCGCTCTTGGAATAGGTGCCGTACTGACTTGGGTGATCAAGAAATACAGCGTGCAGGAAGCGCTGGCCCACCCGCTGGTCTTCGGCGCTTATGTCGCCTGGTCACTCGTGAGCAGCTTGTTCCTGACGCCCCTCGCCCTCTGCACCATGGACTCCGCGGACTGGGGAACGCGAACCAAAGAAGAACAAGAGGTGATCCTTGCCAACCCCAATCGCTGATGCTCCGCCTGCCGAGCCGAAAAAATCACCTCCCAGGCAATCCCTCCACTACAAGCTGGTGATTTCGCTCTACCGCGTCTTTGCCATCACCGTGCTCTATCTCGTCCTCGGCGGAATTCTTACTTATGCCTTCGTGATGGGCTTTTATGCCGTCAACACCTCTTGGGTTGCGCCGCTTATCCTTTCCGCGGCCGACGAGAAAAGCCTCGACTTCCGTGAAAAGCTGGTGACCAGCCAGCAGACCATCGAAGATCTGAAGGTGGATTCACAGAAGCTGGAAACTGGCATCGCCGAGATGAAGAAACATCGGGCAGCGCTGCTGGCCCTCGAGCCTCAGCTTCAGCAAGCGATTGCCCGCGAACGCGCGCACAACCGCGCCAGCGGACCGCAACTTGCTGCTCTCGATGCGCAGAAGCAGGCCGACAACGTAAAAACACGAGCGGTCCTCGCGCAACTGAAGGAGGTCGAGTCCACCATCAACAAGGACCTGGCTGCTGGCCTCATCACAAAAGGCGACGCCGCCACGCAGTTGTCCGCAATAAACCAGGCCGAGAACGCGTTCACCGACAGCAAAATTGCCCAGGTGCTGCTGACAGACAGCGTGCTGCAGAAGACCACGACGGGCACCGACTCGCTCGATGTCCTGGAAAAGCAAGCGGAATTGACCTCCGAGGCCGCGCAGCTCGATCTCGCCATCAATGTTGCCGAAAAACAGCTTCACGAAGAATCGCGCCAGATCGACCGATTGCGCCAAGCCATCCTCACCGCCAAACAAAGTCCCTATTATTTGAATGCCGCGGGTGGCCAGACGCTGTACTTTGCCTTCGTTCCTTATGACAACCAGGCCGGCGCGGTGGCGGGCCGTCCGGTTTACGACTGCTACCTCAATATGATTTTCTGCCGCAAAGTTGGGACCGTGAAACAGATATTCGCGGGCGAAGAGACCGCCATTCATCCCATCTTCAAGACCAACATTCGCGGTTTCCTCATGCAGATGAATCTAGACTACCCGGATTCTGCAAAATCCAAGACCGTGTTCCTCGGCCGCAAACCACTCTTGTTCTGAGGAGAATCCTATGTTCAGGAATAAATGGCAGATTTTGATCGCTGCAGGTTTGCTCTTCCCCGTCCACACGTTTGCGGGGGGCCAAGACGATCAACAGGCTTATTGCGCCTATGTCATGGAGCAGGCTCAGGCGCAGCGCGACCTGCTGCGCACTCCCACGGCCTCGGCAGGCATGACCCAGCCTGAGACTGGGCTGCCGCTGCAAGTGGTCGGCGGCGCCTCGCTCGGCCTTTCCGATTTTAAGAAAGCAGGATTAACCATCGACGCCGCTCGCAAAAACTGCGAAGTCTATAAGGCCACTACGGGCGCCCAGCAGGACATCCAGTACGCGCTGCCCAGCCTGGAGAAAGTGGCTCTTCTCAACAGGCTCACCTTGATCGAACAGGCTTCGAAATCTCTGGACGAGCTGGTCCAGCAGACCTCCAAGATGCTGGAGGCCCAGACTGCCACCCGCCTCATGCTCTTCACCCTGCAGACCACCAAGATCAAACTGGAGGCGGACCGCGCCGACACTCGATCGAAGATCAGCGCGATCTACATTCCACCGCTGAACGATCGCCCGTTAAAAGAACTCGTCGCGGAAAAACAAAGCAGCGAAAATGGCGAGCAGAAAGCTTTGGATAGGCTGAGCCGTCAAAATAACTGGGATGTCGTTCTCACCGTCGGCGTTCACCAGCAGGTCAATCCGGTTGCTCAGGGCACCCAGCCCTATGGTTTGGTCTCCGTCAACTACAATCTGGCTAGCCGCGCCATCAACAAGCATCTGGATCGCGCCGTCGAAGCCCACGACCAATGGAAAAAAGTGCAGGAGGGTGACGTTGTGCGACTAATGGAAGTCCTTCGGCAGCAATTGGTGGATTCCGTCGCCGTGCAAGAGGCCAAGCTCAACTCTTTCCAACAAGAAAGCGCGCAGCTCGAGAAAAATCTTCAGCTCGTTGCCGCACCCGACACTTCCGCGGCCTTCGACTTCCGCAATCAATTGGCCACCGCCCGGCTCCTCTTGCAAATCGAGACCGCCGATGCTGCTTTTCGAATCGACCATCTGCACGAGTACCTCGAAAAAAACTATTAAGTGACTCGACTCCCGCATCCCGCGCATATCCGGCTAAACTGCGATTTGCCGCGATGCCCGGCACAATCCGCCCCCATTTGCTGTCCGAACGTCTTACCCAACTGAGCACACTCTCTTTTCTCATTGCCACGTTCCTCCCGCTCTGTCCTAAACTAACTTCCGGTTGGAGTTCCTCCCCAACCGCCTTGCTGCTCCGACCGCATCGGAGCCGCAAGGTCCGCGCGCCAGCGCTCGGTCCCACCAGCCGGGGCCATCACCCCACGTCACGGGGATTCGCTGCACCACTGTGCATGCAGGAGGAATTTCATGAAGGCAGTTCTCTCTGTGGTTCTATCGCTCGCTTTGCTCTGCTCGGCTGCGCCGCCGGCCAATGCCGCGCCGCGCCAAATCATTCAAGGCACCGAAGTCCATCTCACGCTTCTCACGCCCATCAGCTCTTACCACTCCCGCGCGGGTGATCCTTTCATCGCGGTGCTCGCTCAGCCCGTCGCGTTCGATAGCCGCATCATTCTTCCCGCTGGCACTCGTGTGAACGGCGTCATCGGCGCCATCCAGAAGCCCAAAGCCTTTTCCGCCTTCCGCGGCCAAGCCTATATGAGCCTCATCTTCAAAACCATCGAGGTCGACAGCCGCCTCATTCCGATTCAGATGAGCATCCTCGCCATCGGCCAGCCGCGCATCGATTCCTACAGCAAGCCCCGCAAGGACGTGAAGATCACCGAAGGCGAAGTCCTTGAAGCCAAGCATGACATCAGGGGCGACGTCACCGGCGTGGCCATCGGAAGTGGCGGCGGTTCGTTTGCTGGTCTCGTTCTCGGCAATGTCGCCCGTGGATTCGGCATAGGTTTTGCCGCTGGCGCGGTTTACGTAGTGGCGCGCAAGGGGAAGGAAATCGATCTGCCCGCCAACAGCGGCATTCTCGCCCGCATGGATAGCACCATCGCCGTGCCCGTCATTGCCGCTTCCAATCTGCCCAGCAGTTCCGCCTACACAAGTTCCCGTTAATCGACAAGCAAGCATCTCCTCTCTTCAGCCGCCCGGTCCTGATTCAGGGTCGGGCGGTCTTCTTTTCGTTCGACTTCGACTCGGTGCGCTCCGTATCTCCGTGGCTATTCTTCTGTCCCGCGAGGTTCGGGCGCCGACCGTTCCTCAGGTTGGAACCTCGGCGCCCGTTGGGGTGGCTGGCTGGAGATAACTGTGGGTTCTTTGGGGGTTTGCTTCCGCTCGGATTTCAGCGCGATACTTCCTGTAAGCGTTCAGGCTGGGATTCGAGCTTTGCTCCAATTACTGTTTTCCTCCGTTGCAGGCCGCGTGCCATCCCGCTCCCACGCAAATTCGCTGCAAACACACGCTTTATCCTTCCTCTACTAGACCCACTTCAGCATCACATCGGCAATTCTTCCCATATCGGCACAGCCTCGCGCGCATTCTCCGCGGCCATTCCTCCGCCCCATTCCATTCCAAATTGTCTCTCTTTCCTGCATTTACTTTTTTCATTCAATCCATTCATTTTTCTTTTTAGTTTTCCACCGTTTTCCATTTGACCCTTCCCCAATCGCCGCGATACCTTAACTATCGAAAGGCCAGGCATGCCGATTCCAGACTTGCCACAAGTTTTTCCCACTCAAATTTTCCGAGGAGATTCATGTCGACTGAATTGCGTAATTTTTTAGCCCTCTCCTACGAGGAGCTTGAAGAACTCAATCTGAAAGCCAAAGAGCAGCGCAAAAAACACACTCCCTTCAATAAAATCCAGGAAGAACGCCTCAAGTACCTCACCGACGAAAAACGCATTAAAGCCGTCACGGTCCTCTTCAGCGATCTCGAGGGCCGCCTGCACATGCTCGACTACGACAAAAAATTCCTTCTCAAGAGCTACGACAACCTCACCTTCGACGGCTCTTCCATCCGCGGCTTTACCGCGCAGCGTGAAAGCGATCTCCGCCTCGGCATCGACTGGAGCTCCTTCTACTGGGCTCCCGCCGACATCTTCGGCCCCGGCAAAATCCTCATCTTCGGCGACGTCATCGACAAGGACGGCTCGCCCTACAGCGCGGACATTCGCGGCGTCCTCAAAGGGTTTGCCGACGCGCTCCACGAAAAGGAAGGCTATACCCTCAACGCCGCCAACGAAATCGAGGGCTTCCTCTTCAAGGGCAGCAACGCCGAGCGCCACTACTATGAAACCCTGAAGTTCGAGTACGTCGACACCGGCGGCTACTTCCACTCACTCCCGGGCGATCCGCTGCGCAGCTTTATCGACACCACCGCCGAAGTGCAGCGCGCCATGGGCTTCCAGAACGAGAAGGATCACCCCGAAGTGGCGCCCTCGCAGTTCGAGATCAACTACAACTACACCGACGTGGTGGGCGCAGCCGACCAGATCCAGCTCTACAAACTCATCTGCCGCCAGGTCGCCAACAACATGGGCCTCACCGCCAGCTTTCTTCCCAAGCCTGTTGTCGGCGTCAACGGCAGCGGCATGCACACCAACGTTTCCATTTCCGAGAATGGAAAGAATCTGTTCTGGGATCCCAAGGGTGAGGAAAAGCTCAGCAAAATGGGCTGGGCCTTCGTCGATCGCATCCTCACTCACGGCAACGATCTCTGCTTGCTGATGAACTCCAGCGTGAACGCCTATCGCCGCCTGGACCCGCACTTTGAAGCGCCCAACCAGCTCAAAGCTTCGCCCGTCGATCGCGGCGCCATGATCCGCATCCCCATCGGCAACGAACGCAGCATGCGCGTGGAATTCCGCTCCGTTGCGCCGGACTCCAATCCGTATCTGGTGATGCACTCCTTGTTCCGCACTGGCCTCGAAGGCGACACCGCCAAAATCAAAAACCTTCGCCAGGCCGAGCGCTATTTGCCGGACAACATTTACACCGCCCTGGAAAACTTCGAGAAGGCCGAGTGGTGCACCAAACTGCTTGGCGCCGACGTCAAGGCCCGCTTTGCGGATTTGAAGCGCGCTTCGGCCGACCGCTGCGCGCGCAACCTCGGCACCTTCGTCAAGGCCGCCGAAGTCCAGTATCACCACGAGGTCTACAACCAGTTCCTCTGGAACCTGTTCTAGATCTAAGGTTTCGTAGTGGCCAGCCTTCAGGCTGGTTTTTGGGTTTGCTCCTTTCTGTCTTCCAAACGCTCTCGGGCTTGCGCCCGGGAGCGTTTTTGTTTGGTGTGCCAGCGCGCACTTTGCAATGTCGGCGGGCCGACATTGGGAAGGAGATTGGCCACAGAGGCACGGAAAGCACAGAGAGGAATTGTGAAGGAGTGAAAGAAATCCAAGATGCCCAAGACTGCAGCGCGGTGGAATTGTGCGGCTGCGGAAAATGCGGGGATTAGCCACGGAGGCACGGGGAACACAGAGAGAGGAATGGTGAAAGAGAGTAGAGTGCAAGGGTTCAAGAGTTGAAAAGTTGTGTAGTTCAAGAAACCCCGGGAGGGGACGGCGTCGCAAGGGTGCGGAAGTGGAAAATGTCGGCGCGCCGACAATGATTGAGTAAGTGCCATGATAGTAATCAGTTGGCATGTCGGCGATCTCTTTGGCTGGCGCGATGTTGGCGAGAAAGGTACTCCCCCCACCCCCGGGGGTACGCGTAAGTGCGGGAATAGTTGGACTTACGGGCGGACCCCCTGGAAGTGCGGGAATGATTGGAGTTAGGGGAAGAAAGCAGCCCACAGTCGCCAGTCTACAGTCAACAACAAGGCTTTCCTTCCGGGTGCAACGCCCGGCAGGAGAGAGATGGGCGCGACGGAATGATTTCAGCGAGGAAAGATTTAACGCAGAGACGCGCCTTCGCCAAAGCTGCGGCGGGCAAGCGCGGAGAGCGCGAAGTTTCGCAGAGGCAGAAAGAGGATTAGCCACTGGGACACTGAGAACACAGAGAGAAAAATGAGAAAGGGAAGGAATAGCGGAGAGGAGAGGGGCGGGCATGAGGAGATCATTGGGAGCGGCGAGGCTGAGAGTTGGAAGGGGAGGGAGTTGCAGCGGGAGAATTGGGTGATGGGACGGGAGTTGTGGCGGGGCCGCTCGATTGACGTGTGGGGGGATAGGCGGTGCGGAGAAGGGAACAGGTCACGTCACACAGATCGTGCAGATCACTCTTGGAAAGGGATTGGGACTCCTCGCCGGGCTTGGAGAGGAGGATGAGTTGTCCGAGATAGCCGAAGGTTGCGGCGCGGCGTGTGGAAATACGATTGCCGGCGAGGGCCCGGAAGACACGCTCGAGGGCGCGATGCACATCGAGACTGGAATCAGGACCGCAGAAAAATTGGGCGAGTTCGCCGGAGAGATCTTCCTCGACGGGAGCCTTGCGGCGGTTGAGGGCTGCGTGGGAGTGGCAGAAGCCGTTGAGGGAGGGAAGGCCGGGCATGCAGCACTGGCGTCCATCGGCGAAGAGGAATTGGCAGAGGTTGGTGTAGGGGGAGTTTTGTCGTGGCACAGTCATGGAGAAAGTATAGCGAAGAAATACCATAATGTCAAGATACTAGTGTATACCGATAGGGCACGAATTATCCTCGCTTTCGAATGGTTGTGGAAAACGTGGGGAGGGGAAGAGTTCAAAGTTAATAGCTAAAAAAGAATGCGGGACCCGACCTACTTTATGTTTTTATGCAAGTATTCCGACATCTGGTGGCACGCATCTACGTCATATGCGGGGCCGGTTTTGGAGTCAAACTCTTCCACCATAGCCTTGGCTTTTGCCTTATCCTTCGTACCCAAATACGCCAACGCACAAAAAAGGCGCGGCGTTAGCCATCCTGGGGTTGAGTGGATCTGCGCTAGGCACACCTTTAGCAATTCTGCGTACTGTGCAGAATTGTTCAGACGAACCATTTCTTGAAACATGGAATCGTCTCCACCCATGCTTACCTCGAAACCGGCATTTGCTCCAGGTCCGGCTGTTCGCCATTGCCCGTTGCAAAAATAAGTCTTTGCAGGAATGTTCGGATTTACCGCTTTTAGAATCTCATCTAGTTTCGCCATGACGGCGTCGGGGTCAATTTGATTTGCCAGTATCTTATTCAAGATAACAAGCATTTTCTGACCTTGTTCCTTGTTGATCCCGCAATTTATCGTGAACGTATTCTTACTGCCAGTGACGGCGGGGCTACAAGCACCCGCCGTCTCAGCCTTACCAGTCGCGGTTGTCTGACTCCAGCAAGGTATCGCCATGAGCAGCGACAAGATTAGGCAGTATCTCACGGCTCACTCCTTTTTCGGCCGTTCCGCTTTGCTTTCGGGATGTGAGGACTGATCGTATGTGACGTTGTTTCCGGTTCCAGTCACCGCAGGGCTTTTGTCCCCCCCGGTGGATGCCGGGCCACTCACCTGAGAAGGAACAGTTGAGTTGTGGTGATCCTTCTGTACCTGTTTTGCGGCAAAGAGCCAAACGGCAGCGAACAAAATAGCGCCAAGGATGGTAACAGCAACTAGAGACGCTCGTGGGTACGGCGTCCCAAAGGTTTCATAGATTGCCTTCAACCATTGCAATGGATTCATAATTGGAATATTTCAATGGTGTCTCTGGGGGCATGGTACGTCAGAAGTTGGCTCGACCGCAACAATGGCGCAGCACCAATGGCGTGGCACGTGGCGCAGGCATAACTTCCAGAAACTGCTGTGGGTGGCAGGTGGTTTGGCGTTATGAAAGGAAAAGGAATCATGTCCAAGATATATATTCCGACCCATGGGGCGGAGGATTGACGACGCTTTCTTGCTGATCCGGAGTATCAGTGGAAGACCGGATTCTCGGCTAAGACATTGGCGAATTGCTGGGAGGATGCGAATGGTTTACCAACGGAAATCGCAGCCATGCTACGGCCGTATGGGGGCGACGTAGAACTTTTGTTCGCGATGCCGGAGTATAAGGTGCCGCTTCCTGGGGCCTCCCGAGGTGAAAGCCAGAACGATGTGTTCGCTCTGGCGCATGTTGGAGATCTAACATTCGCGGTCACAGTTGAGGGAAAGGTCGGCGAGCCTTTCAGCGAAAAACTGGGCGATTGGTTGCAGAACGCTTCGGATGGAAAGCTCGAGCGGCTCGATTGCATCTGTGAGTTACTGGGCCTAACTCAGCCGTTACCGAACGACATTTATTATCAGTTGCTGCACCGCACCGCTTCGGCCGTAATTGAGGCCCGAAAGTTCAAGACCGATGCGGCCGCGATGATTGTCCATTCCTTTTCGCCAAAAAGAGAAAGGTTCGAGGATTTCGTGAGATTTGCTTCTCTATTCGGTGTGGCCGTTGAGGCCGACATGATTGGCAGGCTGATCGCGGTTCGGCCAAAGGCCAAACCTCCTCTGTACATCGGATGGGCGTGCGGGGATTGCAAATACTTGAATTCGTGAGCGGGGACAACGTCAAACTTGACAGTTAACGGAGTCTGTCCTCTGACAGATGCTCTGCCCGAATCTCCCCGAGAGTAATGTCAAATTGTTCAGAGAGTGGTCCGTAATGCTCCACCAAATAGTTCCAGGCATCTGCGCTTGATTTGTGTTCGAACCACTGTGCGGGGGCCACCATCAACACACCCCGGCGAACGTCTTGTTTGCGTTTCGGTTTCAGATCAGAAGTCACGAGCAAATGCAGAAAGTAACGCAAGAACTGCGAAGCGTTGGGTTCTTTGTGGGTGGGCTTGGCGCGTTGCTTCAATTCAAAGACAATGCGATGTTGACCGGAATGTTTGGACCACAAGACTATATCCGGTTTCTCAAGGCAAAAAAGATCTTCAGACAGGACCGAATTTCCTCTGGGTAGGCACTCTTCTTCTTTTAAGTCGAAGTCTTGCCCATACTTCCGATCACCTATTAAATCGAAGAGAGTGCGTGCATCGGAATTCGATTTTGTTATCGGTACTTTACGCCACTTCTCAGGGCCCGACCTCAATATGTCCATCAGCCTCTCTTGCAAGGCAGCTTCGGAGAGTGGTGGAAATCCTCCGGGAGGCGGAATCGGGGTCATGTCAAACCTCCCTCTGCATGGAAGGGAGTAAGGCAACCAGCTTAGGTCAACTAACGGTGGACAGTCTTGAGTTTAACACGCAAATTGGGTCGTCCCTACCGGTTGAAATCCCGGTGAGAGAGACGCTGAGGGAGCAGGCTTTATGTCGGAGCTGAAGCTCCGACCCCCTATAGAGGAGAGAAACTCAAGAACCGGTCTTAAGCCCGGCCATCCCGGTAGAGTGCACATGGGACGCGAAGAGCGCGCTACAAGAGCAGGAAAAGGCGAACCCAAGAACCGGTCTTCCCGGCAAAATGCACCGGGACGCACAAACCGCGAAAGACCGGCCATCCCGGTAGAGTGCACACGGGACGCCCCGGTAAGGGCAACCGGGATGCAGAATACGCACAAAAACCGCGCGATAAACCCGAGAGCCCACGCCTCTCCGAAGAAAAAGAGTGCAGCATGCGCGTGTTTTCGGGCCGTTTTCCGCAAAGAATTGTGCGATTGTCCTTGACACGCACAGAATGGAAGAACAAGCTCGTGTTGCGGTTTCGCCGTTTGGGGCGAGACTCCCGCTTCGTAGTCCGAACGCAGTTTCGTTAGAGGCCAAGCACCGCATCGAGCGCTCAGAGGGCAGAACCAATTCGGTTCCTCTCTCGTCCCTCGCGCGGGGCCCCACCTCCTGTCCGACGTACAGGTTTGCACACCCAAGACGCCAGCGGTTCCAGGCCACACCACTCAGGCTCGCCTCGCACTCTGCGAGGTAGAACATCGATTTTCATAAAAAGGAGAACTACCATGTCAGAATCAAACAAAAATGCAGTCCGTCGTCTGTTCGAGGAAGTTTGGAACAAGGGTTATCTACCGGTGGCAGACGAGCTCATTGCCTCCACCTACGAACACCATGACCCTTCTATGCCCGACCTTGGGCGAGGTCCTGAGGCTGAGAAGAAGAGAGTGACGCTCTACCGCAATGCCTTCCCCGACCTTCGATTTACGATCGAGGACGTCATTGCTGAGGGCGAAACAGTGATGGCCCGTTATTCCGTTCGGGGCACCCATAAAAGCGATCTCAGCGGGATTGCGCCGACGGGGAGACAAGCCACCGTCTCCGGGATGAGCATCGTGCGCTTCGCTGGCGGCAAGATGGTGGAAGGTTGGGGCAACTGGGACGCTCTGGGCTTGATGCAGCAGCTCGGCGTCGTTCCTGAGCTCGGCAAAACCATGGCCGCCACCGCCGCAAGGTAGTGGTCGCTGCATAGGCAGGAAAAGGCGAACCCAAGAACCCAGGTGCAACACCGGCACCTGGGGCACCCAAGGGACCCATTAGGATTTGCACAGACGTGCACAGGTTTCCACAGGAAAAGTGCGGGAGACCTCTTGCCAAGCCCAGTCCAGAAGTTTACTCTCACGCCAGATTGAGCCGGGAAGCCTTAAAAACTTTGCGGCACAATTAAAAGAGGGCGCAAGAGCCGAAAGGTTTTTGCGCCCTCGATTTTTTTACCCCGCCGGATCTCCCAGCCTCATTGGCAAAGCCCGTCCACACCGGTTGAAATCTCCGGTGAGAGGGACGCTGAGGGAGCAAGCTTTATGTCGGAGCTGAAGCTCCGATCCCCTAAAGAGAAGAGAAACTCAAGAACCGGTCTTAAGACCGGCCACTACACACCCAAGAGACCCGCCCGCACGCCAGAAACCGGCGAGCGGCCGCTACACAGGTAAAAGCGACCCAAGAACCCACCCTTTCTCAGAAGAAAGGATGGGGCACCCGGCGGAGAAGAGGAAAAGAGAAGTTTAAGAGTTCAAAAGTTCAAGAGGGAAAGATTTAACGCAGAGGGCGCAGAGAAGAATAACCCAAGAAGGCACGATGTGTCGTGCCCCTACGGGATAGAAGAGAGAAGAAGCGTCCACGCAGAGCAGAGCGCAGCACTGGTGAGGCGGGAGTGAGCGATCAGTAGGTGGAGGAGGAAAACTTCGAGAACGGAGAGCGGTGTGCGGTGGACGAGCGATTCAGATTTTGACGCCCCAGAACGCGGCGTCCGGCTCATCGAGAGCGATACCGACGTCCCAGGCTTCGTGGCCGCGCCACACCACTTCACCCTCGGCGGCGCGACCGGTTTCGGGCAGGACCACGCGCACTTTGCGATGCAGCGGGAGATCCGCGCCCACTACCGCCATGCAGCCGGAATGGCTGACGTCCACGGTGATGGCATTGGCACAACGGCGCTTTTCGTCTTCTTCCCATTCGAGCAGGAAGCGCAGGCTGGCCTCGGCGCGCTTGTGTGAACGCATCTTCACCCAGCGCTCCTCGAGCTGCCGATTCGGAATGAGTGGCGATCTTAAGGTCGGAACAGACATAAGTAACCTCGACGGAAGGATACCTACCTAGGAGAGGGCCGCCATCAAAGTTAGACCGCTGTAGGGGACAAGTCAATGGTACCGCGTTCAAAAGTTAGCCTGGGCCCGCGCCGGGGATAGGGGCCCACCGTGGGGCGGCTTTGGCACAAAAGGCTTCTCCTGGAGCCTGACGATCAGGTTTTGCAGCTGCGGAACATCCTGCGTCGAGATGGAATTGATCTTTATGCCGAAGCCACGGCCGGGAGCAACGTGGCGCACGACCGCGTCGGCACGGATTCGCCCTTCCTGCACCAAAAAGTGGAGCGTCACCAGTTCGCCTTCGCGGCGCCGCGAATGGGTCTCGAGGAACAAACCCGTGGGACTGAGATCGCGGACGCGGGAAACATCACGGTAGGAGTGAGATTCCCAGTAGACCCACAAATCCTGGTCCACCAGTATGCGGGGCGTACGCCGGCGGGAGGGGCCGGTTGTGACTTGCAACGTGCTCACCGTCTTCACCCAAGACCGCGAAATGCGTTCTCTGTTGACCTGGCGAGAGCCTTCTGAGAACAGGGGCCGAATTGTCCCAAAATGATAGGTCGAAATCAACAGGAAATTCACAGGTCATCGGAGGATGGCCGAGAGCGCACGTGGAGCCGCCGAAACTGGCGGAACGTGGTGTGGTATGTGGTACTAGGCGGCAGCGCCGGCCGAGTGCGGATGCGCCGACAAATCAAATCCATCGCGCTTGAGGTATCGATATAGGCTGGTGCGGCCGATACCGAGAATCTGCGCGGCGCGCAGGCGATTGCCATTGCACATCTGGAGCACTTTCTGGATGTGAACCTTGCGAACCTCGTCGAGGGCGAGAGGCTGCCAGTCTTCGTCGCCTGGGTGCCGCGGTAAACGGTGCTGGAGTTGCTCGGGGAGGTCGCTGAGATCGATGAAATCGCCGGTGGCGGTAATGCAGGCGGTGGAGATTACATTTTCGAGTTCGCGAACATTTCCGGGCCAGGGGTGCTGGAGGAGGACGGTTTGCGCGCGGCGCGTGAGGCCGGCTATGTTTTTACCGTACGCGTCGTTGTATTTCTTCAGAAAGAATTGGACGAGAAGCGGAATGTCTTCGAGGCGCTCGGAAAGGGAGGGAATGCGGATTTGAATCGAACTCAGGCGGTAGAACAGATCTTCGCGGAAATGGCCGGAGAGGACTCCGGCGCGAAGGTCGCGATTGGTGGCGGCAATGAGGCGGACGTTGACCTGCTTGATTTCGGGGGAACCGACGCGCTGGATTTCGCGATTCTGAATCACGCGAAGAAGCTTGGCCTGCATGGCGAGAGAAGTTTCGCCAACCTCATCGAGGAAGACGGTGCCGCCGTTGGCGTATTCAAACAGGCCGGGGCGAGTATCCGTGGCGCCGGTGAAAGCGCCGCGGACGTGGCCGAAGAGTTGGCTTTCCAAGAGTGTGTCGACCATGGCGGAACAGTTACAGACGGCGAGGCGTTGCTGGCTGACGGGGCTGATCTGGTGGACGGCGCGGGCGACGAGCTCTTTGCCCGACCCGGTGGGGCCGACAAGAAGAACATTGGTGTAGTGGCGTGCCACCTTGCGGGCGAAATCGAAGACTTCGAGCATGGCAGGGCTTTTGCCGATGATGCCGTGAAATTCGAGATCCTTGAGAAGTTGCTCCTCGAGGGCACGCACGCGGCGGCGCTGGTCGTAAAGCGAAGCGACATCATCGAGAGTGCGCTTGAGGCGGATCTGGTCCATGGGCCGGGGGAGAAAATCGGAGGCGCCGCGGCGGATGGCCTCGAGCGCGGCCTCCAAGGTGTATTCGGCGGCCATGAGAATCACGTGAATCCCGGGGTCACTACGGAGCGCGCGCGAGAGGAACTCATAGGGATCGCGGGAATCCAAATGGACACTGGCAAACACCAGCCGGCAACGGCCCAGACGAATCAGGCGCAAGGCTTCTTCGGGATCGCTGGTGGAGATAGGCTCATAGCCAATGTCGAAGATGAGGTTGGTGAGGGCGTCGCGCTCGGCGGGATCGTCGTCGAAAATGCAGGGTGTTAGGGAACCGCGGGGAGTGGAGACTTCCATGGGTTTACAGGTGGCGTAGGTCATGCTTGAGAGGAAGGCAAGGGGTGTGCCAAAAGCGGCGGGGAATGTTTCTAGAAGGCAAGGGGAGATTCACAAGGACCGACAAAGTGGAGTGCGCGAGCAAGTGCAATTGGCTCATGGTCGTAGAAGTGGATTGAGACATGAAAATAATCGCGGCAGGGGCAAGAGCGTAGCAAGTTAGGAAGAAAAAGCCGAGGGAACGGATTCCAAAATGGGCGATTGTCCCGAAGTGGAAGGGAACTGATCTTTAATTTACCGGGTTGGGTTCGTAATTATAGCGCGGATGAACAGCATTAAGCCGGTACTGGTGTTGGCCTCGCGGATCGCAGCCTGCGAATTCGACTCGATAAGCGGCGGGCGGAGGCGGACAAAGGGCAGTGGGTTGTAGCGGGCGAACAAAGACAAAGGCGCCGTCAGGCAGAATGCGTTGCAGAGAAATCTGTTTGCCGGTGAACTCGTCCCAGGCTAGATCGGATTTTTCAACGAAATAGGTTTGGTTTTCATCCCAGCCAGAAACTTCAACGCGAAAGGTGTCGTTACCTAGGAGAGTTTCCGCAGCGAGCATGGTCACCTCTGAGAGAGGAAGAGCAGGTTACAGGCCAGTGGAAGAAGAGGACCACACTGAAAACGAGAGAGTTAGAGAGCGGAACTGCAGGATGGATGTACGAGAGGGAGACACCGTGGGCAAGGTGTATCACAGTGGAGCAATGCCGCAAGCAGTTAAGAATGCTGGCTAAAAGAGAATCCTCATCGCCAGAAATTGGACGTACGGATAAATCTGGCGAAATACGACGAGACCGACAAGCAGACCAGCCATGGCATAGCTATTGCCGCGGATCCAGTCGAGATAGCGCTGGGCGCGATTCTCGGACATGAGCAGCATAATACCGGTGCTGCCATCGAGAGGAGGAACGGGGAGGAGATTAAAAGTTCCCAAAAGCAGATTGAGAGAGAAGACGACAGTTAGCGCGATGGCAACGAAACTGGGATTGCCGGTGACAGGATCGCGATGGAATAGATGGTAGGACCGGGCAATCCGTATGGCTAAAGCAGCAAGGAGCATAAGGGTGAAATTGGCGGCGGGACCTGCCAGCGCCATCCAAGCAGACCTGCGTGGGTGACGACGTTCCCACAGTGGATCATAGGGAGCGCTGGCCCAGCCGATCATCCCGCCTGACAGGAAGAAACTGGCGAGGGGAATAACCACCATTCCAAAGATGGAACGGCGAATATGGGGAATGGGATTGAGAGAAACTTGGCCGCCAAGAGCGGCCGTGCTGTCCCCCCCGAGTTTCGCAACAAGAGCGTGGGCAGCTTCATGGCAGGTGGTCGAAAACAGGAACACCATGTAGGAAATGAAGCCCATAACAAGCATTTCTGGAGAGAGATCATTCATAGGAAAGTAAGGTTAGAGTTTCCAAGTGTTGAAAGCAAGCGGCCACGAGGACATTGATCGGATGAGCCAAAAGCTAAATGACGTTTGGTTCTTGAATTAGGCACGGATTCGCGGGCGAGAGGTCAAAAAGACGTTAAAGCGCGAAATGATTTAGCGTGACTTTCCAAGCTTTCTGGCCGTAACCTTCCAACATTTCGAGGAAAGTGCCTGTGACCACCGCTCCGCTGCCGCTAAGTCCAACCCATCCTGGAATTGGCCGTGAACTGATTCAGTTGCCGAAGGAGCGCCGCATCAAGTTGCTGGCGCTGGCGTGCCTTATTTTCTTCACGACCTGCGGAGGGGCGTTCGGCTTGGAGCCGCTGATCGGAGCCGTTGGGGCGGGCTGGGCGGGAATATTGATTGTCGTCACGCCTTTTGTCTGGAGCCTTCCGACGGCATTGATGGATGCGGAGCTGGCAACTCTGATGCCGGAGGAGGGCGGTTACTATGTCTGGGTCAAGGAAGCCTTTGGATCGTTTTGGGCGGTTCAACTGTCGTGCTGGACTATGGTCATCTCGGCAGTCTGGCTAGCCATGTACCCTGTCTTATTCGTGAGTTACCTCACGTTCCTTGTTCCGGCACTGACGCCGTCCGCGGACGTCTCGCACCCTGGAATGGGAGCACTCATTCGCTGGCTGGTAGCAGTCCTTGTTATCGTTGCCGGGATGGGACTGAATTTGCGTGGTGCCCGTGACGTTGGCCGCTCGGCAAAGGTGAGTGCGTACTTCGTGCTTGGAGCATTCGCCCTGCGCTTACTCGTTTGGCTGAAGCGCGGTCCCGCACCAGGCACGATCGTTGACGTCTTTGGTCATGACCTTGCCTCCCATCACAAAGGAGCTCTGCTCCTTGGACTGTCCTACGTCATCTTCAATTATTCGGGCTGGGAAAATGCCTCGACTTATGCCGGTGAAGTGGACCAGCCGCAGCGCAACTACCCGCGGGCGCTGGCCCTTGCGTTGTTGGTTTTGCTGCTCTGCTACCTACTTCCCGTCAGCGCTGGGGTGACTGTCACCACGGACCCAGCCATTTGGAACTCCGACGCTGGCTGGCCCGTGATTTCACGGTTGATCGGCGGGCGGTGGCTGGGGAGTCTGATGGCCGCGGCGGGACTCGTGTCCACGTTTGGGTTGTTCAGCGCGCAACTGCTCTACGTTTCCCGCCTGCCTTACGTTATGGCCAGCGACGGCTGGTTACCCGAGGTGTTCGCGAAAGTATCACATGACACGGCAGCGCCGAAATTGGCCATCCTGTGTTTCTGTGCGGTCATAACGCTCTTCGCGGCTCTTTCGTTCGGGAGCCTGGCCATCATCCAGTGCTTGCTATATTCGGCGGCCCTCACGCTCGAGTTCCTCTCGCTGATCGTTCTTCGCGTTCGCCGTCCAGAGGCCCACCGCAGCTTTCGGGTGCCGGGTGGTTGGTGGGGAATGGCCTATGTTTGCGTGACACCGTTTGCTTTCGTTGTGCTTGTGCTGATTGCGACGCTGCGCGACTGGAAGTCTTTTCCTGGACAGCTTGTTGTCGTTGGCGTCGTTGCGCTGAGCGGCCTGACCTTGTATTTTGTGCGGCGCAGGGTAGCGACGCAGCGCGGTGGCGAGCGCTTCGAGTCGTTGGCGAATTCTCCATCCGTCTTGGACTAAGGTCTGGGTGACTATTCCACAAGAAACCGATGCGCCGCCGAAGGGGAAGGGGCCTTTCGCCCGGAGCGGCTTCGGAGTATTATGCGGGTAACACGTGTGTTGGCCGCCTCTTTTGGGTGTGCGGAGCAAGCAGAATTTGGGGTAAAGAGATGAAGGCCTGTCTGCTGCGCACACCCGCGCGCATTGAAACAAATCCACTTAAATATGAAGATTTTGCTGAGCCGAAACCCGGCCCCGGAGAGGTGCTGGTGCGCGTGCACGTGTGCGGCGTTTGCAGGACGGACCTGCATGTGATCGAAGGGGAACTGCCGCCCAAGAAATCGCCGGTTATTCCAGGGCACCAGGTCGTGGGAGTAGTGGAGCAGACGGGAGAAGGCGCCGGACGATTTTCCAAGGGCGCGCGCGTGGGGATTGCCTGGCTTCACAAGACCGACGGGACTTGCGAATATTGCCGACGCGGCGAAGAAAATTTGTGCGATGCGCCGTTGTTCACCGGGTACAGCGTGAATGGTGGCTACGCGGAATTGATTGTGGCGCCAGAGGCTTTTGTTTATCCGATCCCGGAAGGATTTCCGGACGAGCAGGCTGCGCCGCTACTTTGCGCTGGGATCATCGGGTATCGCTGCCTGCGGCTGGCCGAAGTGGCACGCGGGGCAAAACTAGGATTTTATGGATTTGGCGCAGCGGCGCACGTGGCGATTCAGGTGGCGAACCATTGGGGCGTGGATGTCTATGCCTGCACGCGCGACGTCAGGCACCAAAAGCTGGCGATGGAACTCGGAGCAAAATGGGCGGGCGGGACGGTGGATGCACCGCCGGCGAAGTTGGATGCGGCGATCGTGTTCGCGCCTGCAGGCGAAATTGTGCCGGAGGCGTTGAAGGCGCTGCGGAAGGGAGGCCGACTGATCCTTGGCGGAATCCACATGAGCGACATCCCGTCATTCGCGTACGATCTGCTGTACCAGGAGCGGATGATCCGCAGCGTCGCGAATAATACGAGAAGGGATGGAGAAGAGTTCTTGGCCTTGGCGGCCGAAATTCCGATTCGAACCCGCGTGCAAGTTTATCCGCTAAGTGAGGCGAATTGCGCATTGAACGCACTAAAGAATGATGGCATTCCGGGGGCGGCGGTATTGCGAGTGAACAACTGACAACTGACGGTGGGATCGAGATGCTCATATGATGTACGTGTTGGATCGAGGTGGTGGGCGAGGGAGAATGGTGTTCAGACAAGAATGCGAACGTGATTGTGTTTGCAGCGTTTGGCTGTGTGATTTTGCATCACATTTGGGGTAAATCACGCAGCAAGAGTCCAGCGGAGGGGGCCGGGAGTGTTCAACATCACAATTCTTTGAGCGTATAAGTCATAGGGAGGGAAGAGGTTGAGGGGAGACTGCCAATTTCTGTCAGTCAGGCTCAGTTCGGCACCGCAGATGCAACCAACCAAACTGCATTTCGGTGTTGTTCCCTGAGTGCACCCCTCGTTCGGCATCGGGGGAGATAGCCGGGCCCAGCGGATCGTAAAGCAGGTGAACCTGGCTGGTTGGCGAAATAGCCGAGATGGAACTAATAGAGAATCTCTGTGGCTGAAGCCAGCAGGGAGAATGGGTATGACGGTGAAAACAATCAATCGCTCCCACCGGATCGTATATCTGGTCATGCTGCTAGTGTTTGCCGTGGCGCTGACGACCGCGTTGGTGCTTGCAGGCGAGCGAAACCCCGAAAGCCACACAAGTACCCTACAGACGAACACCGTCCCCACGCTACGTGTCGTTTGCCTGTGGGGGAAGAGCAATGTCTGAGCCCCAGGTCCGTTCCATAAAATTCAGCCGTGATGCGTTAGGGCTGTTCACTGCTGCCCTCCTCCTTGTTGCGCCAATCCGTGCGGACATTCATCCTGTGCCTCTGGAGAAGACCGCGGATTCGGCGAAGTGTTTGGAATGCCATGCGGACAAAGCAAAAGGGAAGGCTGTGCACACGGCGATCTCAACCGGGTGTACGAGTTGCCATGAAATCCGCGTGAATCGAGACGTGACCCGCGTTAAGTTGGTCACTACGACTTCGTACAGCCTTTGCCTGACCTGCCATGCCGATAAGAACGCTGCGGAATTGAAGGGCACAGTTCACAAGCCGGCCGTGCGCGATTGCGTGAAGTGTCATGACCCGCACGAATCCGACAACAAATTTGAACTGCTGAAGCCGACATCCGGAGGTTCGAAAGAGAATCTCTGCCTGGGCTGCCATACAACCGGGGAAAACGTTCCGGAGAAGGGTAGCCGGCACGCTGCGCTCGACATGGGATGCGAGACCTGCCACTTAACGCACAAGACGGGCGAAGCGGGCAAGCTGGAGTTCGACTACCATCTGACCAAGAGTCCGCCGGCGCTGTGCCTGGACTGCCACGATGCAAGCAGCGCGGATTTACAGAAGGCCCACCAAAACCAGCCGTTTGCCGGAGCGAATTGCGTGCAGTGCCACGACCCTCACCAATCCAAACTGCCAAAGCTGATGGCCAGATTCACGCATCCGCCGTTTGCGGAGAAGCAGTGCGAATTCTGTCACGCACCGGCGAAAGATGGGAAAGTGGTGCTAACGCAAGACAGTGCCAAGGCGCTGTGCGTCACGTGTCACGACGAGAAGGCCAAGCAGATTGAAACCGCCAAAGTGCAGCATCCCGGCGCGGCAGGCGAATGCACGGATTGTCACAATCCTCATGCGAGCAGGGAGCCGGGCTTGCCGAAGACCAATGGTGTGGCTATTTGCATGGACTGCCACGCGGACATCGCGGAACTGGCCAAGAAACCGGTGCACCACCAGCCGGCTTTCGTGCAGGGTTGCGGGACGTGCCATGAGCCGCACGGTGGGGAGCGCGAAAAATTGTTGCGAGCGCAGGGGAATGCATTGTGCCTGGAGTGCCACGGACCGGAGTCGGCTCCAAAGGAAGACAAGGCCGCCCAGGTGTTGAAGATTTTTGAGGGGACCGTACGGCTGCCGGACGACTACTATAAGAAGAATAAGGTCCCAGTGTTGCCGCTGAAATACGGCAAAGGGCACCCGGTTGCAGGTCACCCGGTGTCCGACGTGATGGACCCGACCGACATCACCAAGGTGAGAGAGAAGCTGAGCTGCCTGACATGCCACCAGCCGCACGCCTCGGCGCACCCGGATTTGCTGGTGAACGATCAGCAGAACAACACGCAGTTCTGCGCCACGTGCCACAAGGATCTAATCAAGCGTTGAGAGGTATTTTCAGGAGAGGCTTTTATGCGTAACATCGGCAAAAATGGGAAGGGGTTGCGGAGAAGGCTGACCGCGTTGGCGGTTTTGTCGGCGATAGCCTTGCTTTCTCCGCTGGCGGTGCGCGCGGACAAGAAGAAGAAAAAGAGCGATACCTCAGCCACGCCGGCGAGCACAAAGCCCATCGATTATTCCTATATTGTTTGGCCGAACCCTCCTGCCATCGCCCGGATCAAGTACACGAACTGGTACGCCGCTGACAAGGTGAAGAGGAATCTTCAGGGGAATGTGCAGAAAAAGAACAAGTGGATGGACCGGCTTGCAGGCACGCAAACGAATGATGAAGTGTTCAGCATGCCGTTCCAGTTGATCCAGCCGTACGGGCTGGCGGTGGATTCCAAAGGCAATTTGTATGTCGCGGATTCCAAGGTGGGAGCCATTTTCATTTTCACCACGGACGAAAACAAAAACGTGGACATGATCAAGAACGGCGTCCACGCGCATTTCGTACGCATCATTGGACTAGCAATGGACGATGACGACCGGCTGTTCGTCTCCGATCCCGGGCTGCGGCACGTTCTGGTTTTCAACAAGGACCACAAAGCGGAAGACGTGATTACGGAAGGAATGGTGGATCCGGGTGGCATGGCCATCGACACTCAGAACCGCTTGCTGTATGTCGCCGATGTGGAGCTGGATCAAATCCTGGTCTACGACGCGGATACCTACAAGCTGATCCGCAAGATTGGTACGACGGGACACCATCATGAACTGACCTCGCCCGGAGATTTTTCAAAACCGAATGGAGTGGCCGTGGACGCCGAGGGGAACCTGTACGTGGCCGATACGATGAACAACCGAATTGAAATCCTTGACGCGGACGGCCAATTCATCAGCACATTTGGAAAGAGCGGAGATGGACCAGGGTACTTTGCACGCCCCAAGGGTGTGGCCATTGACGGCGACGGGCATATCTGGGTTGCCGACGGAATGCAGGATCGCGTGCAAGTTTTCAACAAAGAAGCACAATTGCTGATTTCGTTCGGCGGACATGGGCTGTTGCCGGGACAATTCCAAGGACTCGTGGGCATCACCATTGACAAACGCAATCGCGTCTTTACGTCAGAAATTTATCCCGGGCGAGCACAGCAATTTCAGTATGTGAACGACGCGCAAGCCGAGGCAGAGCGCCTGAAGAGAGAGGCCGAAAGAGAAAAGGCCGCTGCCGAGCGAAACGGTGCAGGGAATCTGCAGCAAAGCGCGCCGGCGCCCGAGGCACAGGCGCCCACGACTCAAGAGCCTGCGCAACCAACAAAGCCGAATTGAAGGTGAACTCCCGTGCTGAAGCGCGTTGAGAATGGTTTTGTAGCGCGGCAGGGATTCGCAACGTAGCAGGCAGTCATAAGATATCAGTGATCAGGTATCAGGAATCAAGAAACAGAAACCAAACTCCTGAGATCTGATCGTTCCCATCAAAACCCAGGAACGAGACACTCACCAACAGACAGAGCCACGCCTACGTGTTCGTTGAACATACTGATTGTGACGGCTAACACGTTCATTTTCACAGCGATGGAGTGTGTGATTTCGCATCACAGATGGGCCATATCACGCAAATGCGGCCTGCCATGGCAGACCGAGCGTATCCGCGATCACTAAGGCTAGGACTACATATGCTTAAAAACGCAGCGGTTAGTGGGTGTGGTGGAAATCAGCCGATTTGGACCAGTTCGGCACGGCAGGTGCAGTTTGGGACATAGCACGGTGGGCCCGCTCCAGGCCCCAGTCAACCGAAGTGGAACTGGAAACGGGTTTTGCAACACAAACGGAGGTTTTATACACATGAAGAGAGCGATTCTAGCAGGGCTGTTCGTTCTGGCTGGCGCCGGTTTGGCGATGGGTCAGACTTGGTCGTCCACGATCGACGTCCTCGGCGCGCACAATAACAACGGGCGCGGCTGTGCAGGCTGCCATGCACCGCACAGCGGGTCTTTTGGTTCGGGCCACGGCGGCGGGACGGATGCCGGAAACTACGCGTTGTGGGGCCAGGATGCCAGCCCGTTGTATGGCCAGACGATTGCGTTTGGCGATAGCGGCAGGTACGTCGAAGTTCTTCCAGCCAGCCTAACCGCTGGTGGGCCAGAAGTCGGCGGCATTTTGCTGTGCCTCAGTTGCCACGATGGCTCGGTCACCCCGACCAATATGATGCAGAACTATTCGTATGAGCAGAGAATCGGCTATTTGACGAACACTGCTTATGGCGCGGCCAAGATCCCGACGCTGCTCGGCGCTGACGGAACCACGGGCGGCACAGGCTCCTCGATTCCAGGCAACTACAACAACGACCACCCAGTAGGCGTGAACGCCACGATCCGCGCTGGAAGCGGCCTGACTTTTGCGAACGGTGCATTCTCGGTGACCGGCGCGCCCTATTCTACCTATGTTGCCAACTACGGCTGGCCAGCCCTAGCGCCGGGCAAGTACAGCGCCCCATATGGCGTGAACGCGGCCGGCAAGCCCTATGTGGTATGCACGACCTGCCACAACCAGCACGTCATGACCGTGTACACCGCTTCAGCCAGCAGCCCAATCGCGGGCAACACTTCCGGGTGGTATGCGACGATGTTTTTCGTCAACGGCCCGTACAACCCGAACCTCACCCCCGACCCGACCGGCAAGACGGCGCCCTCGACGACGCAGTTCTGCCGCCAGTGCCACTTCGGCGAAGCCAACGAGGCTAACAACTCGAACGGCATCACAACCCAGTTCCAGTAGGACGGTTGATTGGTAAGGGGGAGAGAGAATTCTCTCTCCCCTTTTTTTGTAGAAAGTCAGGAGGCAGTTCATGAAGTACCTGGTAGTTTTCGCTCTACTACTAGCGGCGTCAGCCAATGCAAGTGCTCAAGTTTCTTCCCACGCCCCCACGATAACCGCGCAGCAAGCAAAGCCCCGCAGCTCAGCATTCCAAGTTAGCGACAAGCCCGTAGCCCGAGTGAACGGCGCGGTTCTGACGGACCGGGATCTGCTCCGGGAGATGCTGGACATTTTTCCGTACGCGCGGCAGCACAATGGATTTCCGCAGGCGCAGGAAGAATCGATCCGGCAGGGCGCCTTGCAGATGATCATTTTCGAGGAACTGGTGTACCAGGAAGCGCAGCGGCGCAAGCTGGTGGTTCCGGCTCAAGAGATGAAACAAGCGGAAACGGGTTTCAAGAAGCAATTCCACTCGGGCGAGGAGTACCAACAGTATTTGAAAGTTGAAATGGGCGGTTCCGAGCAGGCCGCACGGGACAAGATGAAGCGCTCGTTGCTGATCGAGCAGGTTCTGAAAAGCGACGTGGAGAATAAAACAGCGGTGACTCTGGCCGAGTTGCGCGCCTATTATGATAAGAATCCAGCAAGATTTCAGGTACCGGAGTCCTTCACCTTTCAATCCATCTCGGTCCTGCCTCCGCAAAATCCAACTGCCGACCAGAAGCAGGAAGCTCTAAAGCGAGCGAGTGAGGAACTGAGACAAGCCAAGGCCACAAACAGCTACCAGGATTTTGGACTGTTGGCGGAAAAGGTCTCGGAAGACGATTACCGCGTCAACATGGGGGACCACAAAGCTGCGGAGAGGGAAAAACTACCCCCGCAGGTCGTGAAAGCGTTCCTGGCGATGAAGCCGGGGCAGGTCAGCGACCTCATCCAGATTGAACCTGCATACACCATTCTCCGCCTGAATGCTCACACAGAAGCGGGGAAACAGAGCTTTGAAGAGGTGAAGGCCAGTCTGCGGAGCGAACTCCAGAAGAGCAAATACGAAAAGCTCCGCGAGGGGCTGGACAAATCGTTGCGGGCGAAGGCCAAGGTAGAGATTTTGTAGGAAAGAAGAGAGGGGCAAAGCGGCGTGAAACGGACTTTCCTGGGCGTCTGCTGGTTGCTGCTCCTAGTGGCTGTTCCTGGAGCGTATGCCCAGGTGCAGATCGGCGACGACTTGCGGATGCGGATGGGAGGCTTGCTGACCGCGGGGTACAACGCGAACTTCGGGAACGAGATTCCCTCGAGTCATGGCCTGGATTTTGGTGGTGACGCGCAACTCACCGGCGATTACTACAACCCGAACTTCCTGAATTTTTCGATTACGCCGTATTACAACCGCTCCGCGGCAGATTCCAGTTATCAGTCTCTGACGGACAGCAGCGGTGTGGATGCAGCCGTAAACTTTTTTAGCGGCAGCCGATTTCCCGGATATGCAAGCTACCACTATACGCGCGACAATACCGGGACCCTCGGCTTGGCCGGAACTCCCAATTTTACTACCGTGGGCACGGGCCACACCTTCGCGGTTGGCTGGAGTGCGCTGCTTCCCGACTGGCCTACCTTATCCGTGAGCTACGCGCAAAGCGACGGAGGCGGCACGCTCTACGGAACGAATCAGGAATCCAACTCGTCCACAAAGACGTTCAACTTGAGGTCCACCTATCATTTTGCCGGCTGGAATCTGAATGCCATGTACAGTCATATTGGCGTTGAGTCGAAAATTCCGCTATTTCTCAGCGGAGAGATAGGAAGCGACATGTCCCATTCCGGCGGGAACAATTATGGAATCAACGGCTCCCACAATCTGCCGTGGCATGGCTCGCTTGCGCTTTCGTACAGTCACTCGACCTACTCAGGTGATTTCGGTTCCACGCTCCAGCAGAGTACCGATTTCACGAGTTACACAACCAACACAGAATTGGCTACCGTGCAGTTTCACCCCACTCAGAAACTCGGACTCTTTGCCAGCCAGAATTACACCGATAATCTGAATGGATTCTTCTATCAAAACCTCATCAATGGGGGTGGCGGTCTGCCCATCCAACCGCAGAATTCCACCTCCGGTTCTTCGACCGTGGCGGGCGGGGCGACGTACCTGATCATGCCGAATCTTTATACCCAGGCACAGATCACCTACTTCAACCAAACCTATCTTGGGCAAAGCTACAACGGAAGCTATTTTAGCGGCACGGTAGGCTACAACAAGCGGATCCTGCATACCTTCATGGTGTCCGCAACGGTCATCGACAGCACGAACAAGTTTGCGAACAATGCGATGGGCTTCATTCTGAACGTGAATGGCTTCCACCATTTTGGGCCGTGGGAGACCTCGGGAAATTTCAGTTACGCACAGAATGTGCAGACACTTTTGGTGACTTACACGACGTCCTATTACAACTACAGCGGCAACGTGCACCGGTTGTTGGGCAGGGGGAAACAGTGGACCGGAGCGTTCAACGGCACGCACAGCGGGTTGTCAAACAGTCCGGGGACTACGAGCCACAGCGAGAGTTATTCGACCAGCGTGGCCTTGCGCCGCATCGCGCTGAGCGGGAATTATACGAAGGCCGCCGGCCAGTCGCTGCTGACCAGCACGGGGATCCAGCCCATCCCGCCGACGCCCGGATTGCCGCCACTGGGACTGATTATCTACAATGGCACGAGCTACAGCGGCTCGGTCACCTTAACTCCGTTACCGAGACTGAGTTTTGCGGGAACCTATTCGCATGCCGTGAGCGACACTTTGAGTAATGGCATCTTCTCCAACAACCGGACGGAAATCTTCTATAGCCAATTTCAGTACCGGCTGAGAAGGATCAGCGTATTAGGCGGATTCACCAAATTCTCACAGGGCATCAGTGCGGCAGGCACTCCGCCGGGCAACGCGTACTCGTACTATATCGGTGTGGCCCGATGGATCAGCTTCTTTTAGGGGGAGTCCACAGAACGAATCGCCGGGGGAGAATCGTGGCCGCTTGCCTGACCGCGACGCTGCTGGCGAGCCCTGCCTTTGCAACGAAGGACAAGAAAAGGGAAGCAACCCCGATTGCAGTTCCGGATCTGCTGATGGATGGCGGGCGAAAGCTGAGTTACGAGCGCAGCTTCAGTAACGAGCACGAGGTCAAGCCGAAGCGGGGGTTCTTTACCAAGGTCGTGGACGTGGTCATCGGAGCGCCCGACTATCGCAGCATGGTGAGGCCCTACAGCATCACGACGGATTCGAAGGGGCGAATCATCGTGACCGACCCCGGGGCGCACGGAGTGCACATCTTTGATTTTGCAAAGGAGAAGTACAAGTTCCTCTCGCGTTGGGATACGGATAAGAATCAGCTGGTGTCACCCCAATGCGTGACCGTGGACGCGCAGGACAAGATCTACGTGACCGATTCGGATGCCGGCAAGGTTTTCGTGTTCCATCCGAACGGAAAATTTGAGAGGACCATCGGCAGCCTGAAATACGGTGAAGGCTTCTTCAAGCGGCCGACGGGGATCGCGGTGGATTCAGCGGCGCAGCGCATTTATGTCACAGACACGCTGCGGAATCAGATCTTCGAGATGGACATGCAGGGCAGCGTGTTGAAACGGATCGGGAAACCCGGCACGGGGGACGGCGAATTTAACTTTCCGACGGAGTTGCGGCTGTACGGCGACAACCTTGCCGTAGTGGACGCGATGAATTTTCGCGTGCAGGTTCTGGATAAGAATGGGGAGTTTCAGTACGCCATCGGAAAAGTCGGGGACGACGTGGGAGCCATGTTCCGTCCGAAAGGCGTGGGATTCGATTCGGAGGGGCACCTGTACGTTGTGGACGGGATGTGGAGCGTGGTGCAGGTGTTCAACCGCGAGGGACAATTGCTCTATTACTTCGGCAAATTGGGGACAGCGCCGGGCACATTTCAGCTTCCGGCGGGATTGCGAATCGACGGGCAGGACCGCATCTACGTAGTGGATTCGTTCAACCGGCGGGTGCAGGTGTATCACTACTATGGTGTTGGCGCGGCGACCGGAGTGAAAAAGTGAGACGAGCCCTGTTGATCCTTGGACTGACATTATTGTTGCATTGCCCAATTGCGCCGGGGCAGGCTCCTCCGCCCGTACAAGGAGACACGCTCGGCATGCATAATTTGACGCCGGGGAGCGGCTCGTCGGTGACCACGCAAGGGAGCCTGGGCTGCACTTTTTGTCACGCACCGCACAGCGGAATCGGCGGCGTCACACCGCTCTGGAACCAGACACTTTCCACACAGTCCTACACGACATATACAAGCAGCACGTATTCGCAGCAGGGGGGACAACCGACCATAGGAAGATCCAGCAGCCTTTGCCTGAGCTGCCACGACGGCACGGTCGCCGTTGGGCAGTCGGCGGTGTATGGGAAGATTCCGGTTACTGGTTCCATGAATAACATGGACATTCTTGGCACAAATTTGGGCAGCTCGCATCCTTTCAGCCTGGTAACACCGATCAAGGATGCGCCAGACCTCGTGGCTTCCATCGTTGCGTCGGGAGTGACAGCAGATCCCACGGGAGCTGTGAAGTTAATTAACGGCAATGTGGAGTGCACCAGTTGCCACAATCCGCATGTGCAGGGAACGGACAAGATTGCCCAGAACTTTCTGGTTCGGGACAGCTCGAATGGACAAATGTGCCTGGCGTGCCACGATCCGAATCGCGTGACCACCGGGAAACTCAATCTATTGAGCGGCTGGACGGGAAGCATTCACGCCGTGGCCACGAATCAGGTCGCGAGCAGCGCGAATGTGGGCTTATATCCAACGGTGGTGGTAAATGCGTGCACATCGTGCCACATGGAGCACAACGCAAGCGGGCCGGCGCGGCTGTTGAGGCCAGCGACGCCGGCTGCCCCAGGCGTGGATGCCAGCACGCAGGATTGCATCACGTGCCACTTCGGCGGAACAAATATGTCGCCGGCGGCCCCAAATGTGTACGCGGAGTTCGCCAAGATTTCCCACCTGCTGCCCGCGGGGACGAATGGGCACGACGAAGCGGAGCCTGCGGTGTTGAACAACAACCGACACGCCACCTGTGTTGATTGCCACAGCCCGCACGCGGCGAATGCTCTGACGCTGTTTTCCGCGCCGCCGGCAATTCGTCCCCCGCAGACAAACGTGACAGGAGTGAGCGGCATTGATGGAGTGACGGTGCTGACGCCGGCCGTAAATCAATTCGAATCGTGCTTGCGGTGTCACGGAACAAGCGTGGGAAAGCAAATCTTGATTAAGTATGGCTATCTGCCGACGAGACTCGTGTTTGCCTCAGATCCGCTGAATCTGGTGCCGCAATTCAGCCCGAACTCGACATCGAGCCATCCGATTATGCACGATCGCAGCAGCCCGCTGCCGCAACCGAGCTTGTTGGCCAACATGCTGAATTTGAATGGGACGGCCTCCGCGCGGCTGATGGGCGTTCGGATCTTCTGCACCGATTGCCACAGCAGCGACGACGATCGCGAATTTGGGGGCACAGGTCCCAATGGGCCACACGGCTCGATCTACACGCACATTCTGGAACGCAATTACCAGTTCAGCCAGGCAACGATTCCTGGAGGAACGGTAAGCAACACGTACCCGACGCCGGATCTGAGCCCACTGGGACCGTATGCGCTGTGCGCGAAGTGCCACGACCTTACGAATATTTTGTCGAACGCGAGCTGGTCGCAGCACAGCAGGCACATTTCCAGTGACGGATTCTCCTGTTCGGTTTGTCACACCGCGCACGGGATAGGCTCCGTCAGCGCAAACGTTTCCGGCGAGAGGCTCGTCAATTTCGACATCAATGTGGTGGGGCAGAATGGTGGGGCCCCAATTACCTACAACCGGACCACGAATACCTGCATACTTGTTTGCCATAACCATGCGCACAGCTGAGATGGTTCTGTGGTTGCGACAGGAGCTGCGCTGCCACAAACTTTGGCGGTGCGAAGGGGCTACGATGGCGGGTAGTGCGGCCATTCGCGGCGATTTCTGAGCCATTTGAGAAATCTGAATATGCGACGCGGAGATTTTGCCAACGCTGCTAATCGTCCGTCCGGGGAAAGAGTGCCCCGGATGATTTCGATTGTGCTGTTGTTCAGTCTCGGCGCGATTTTGGAGAGCACACGGCTGCACTCGCTGCGTGAGCCGGAGATCTGGGGACACCTGCAGGCGGGCATTTGGATCTTGAAGAATAGAAGCTGGCCACAAGTAGGGCTCTTCTCCCAAGCGGGAAATCTTCCGTGGATGGATTTCTGCTGGGGATATGAGGTGGTGACCGCGATTGCATACAAGGCATTGGGGTTGCGCGCGCTCCCGGCATTGCTGATGTGTTTTCGCTTGGCACTGGCTGGAATCACTTTTCTGTTGGCAGGCGGCCAGCGAGGGAAATTCTGGAGTGCCGCGACGCTTTCCGTTGTGGCGCAGTACGTGTTGTTCGAACTGGGGCCGGGTGCGATCGATGCTTCGGTGATTTTGTTTGGCACGGAACTGCTTTTGCTACTGGAATGGGGCAGGTCCGGCGATTCGCGGCTGCTTTTTGTGCTCCCCGTGCTGTTTCTCCTATGGGCCAATCTGGATTTGGCCTTTGTTTACGGGATCGGGCTGTACGGTTTATTTCTTGCTGTGCTGGGCGTGGAGAGGATGGCCGTCGCCGCGAAATGGAGCTGGGTTGAGAGGCCGATGGCGGAAATTCGGCTGAAAACGGCGTTGTTGACCGGGGGCGCGTGCGTAGTCGCCAGCATGATGACCCCGTACGCATACCGTGGCTATGCGGCTTTCCTTGCCACCCAGAGCAGCGCGGTGAATCGCTATTTGCCGAGCTACGCAGCAATGAGTTTCCATCAGCCACCTGATTACGCGCTGCTGTTGCTGACCATGGCGGCGTTTTTGTGGCTGGGAGTACGACGCACGCGGGACCTGTTTCAGTTGGCGGTGTTAATCGGGTGCGCGACGCTGGCGTTCCACGCGCAGGGAGAGAAATGGCTTGTGACGCTGGCATCCGTAGCGGTGATTGGCGAAGCGATTTCAGAAAGAGCGGGGAAGGCAGTCGAAGCGACGAATCTGCAAAGGGACAGGTGGACGTTGGCGACAGCGGGCGTGACCATTGCGGTGGTTGTGCTTGCCTTCGCGCTATGGGTGCCACGGCAAAGTGACGCGCTCATGGCGAAGATCGCGGAGAAGTTTCCCGTCCGAGCGTGCGATACCATTCGCCAGCGCCAATTACCGGCGCCATTGTTCAATTCCTACGGGTGGGGGAGTTTCTTGACGTGGTACTTGCCAGAGTATCCCGTGGCGATTGACGGGCGGCGAGGGCTCTACCCGGAAGAAGAGGAGACGGACTACTTCAAAGTGATGAAAGTGGAGGCGCCATACCAGAGCCTTCCGTCCATGAGGCAGGCGCGCACGCTGTTGTTGGACAAGGAGAGTGTGGTAGGCGAGGGGTTGAAAGAGGCACCGGGTTTTCGCGTCGCGTACGAAGACAATATCTCCATCGTGCTGGTGCACGAGTTGAAGGAATAGAGAGCAAGGCCAGCGGTGGCCACGGAATCGCCAAAAATGGATGGGCAAGAAAAGAAACAACGAGATTGGTGGAGGATGGGAGATGGCGCGGTCCTGTTGGTGTATGTGTGTGTTGTCTCATGGACAATTCGCTACCACGAGAAATGGGCGGATGAAGCGCAAGCCTGGCTGATTGCGCGAGATCTGGATCTGCGGACCATCTGGTTTCACGAATTGCGGTATGAGGGCTCGCCAGGATTGTGGCACACGATATTGTGGGTAGCGCAGCACGTATTCCACCTGGGATATTGGTCGATCGGGTACATCGGCTTGGTGTTCGCGATTGCCGGAACGGCAGTACTGATTTTCCAGGCGCCGTTTCCAAGATTCGTGCGCTGGCCGCTGGCGTTCACTTACGTGATGGTCTATCAGTACGCGGTGATTGCGCGGCCGTACACGATGCTGCCGCTGCTGGCGTTCTGCGCGGCGATTTTGTTCAAGGATTTGGAGCATCCGGAACGGATGACGGTGGTCCTGATCCTGCTGGCGATGCTAACGTTTCACGGGACCATTCTGGCGGGTTGCCTTGGGCTGGCCTACTTGAGCCAGGCGATCAAGCGGTGGAAGGCGCTCGACACGGCGGTGCAAAGAAAATATGTGATTTGCCTGGCGGTGATGGCCTGCACGTTCCTGTTTCTATTTCTTATTTTGAAGCCGACGCCGGACGTCGAGGAGTTCTTCCTGAAGAAACAGTTCGCCCAGGCCCCGGCGTCTGTTAAGGAGCATTTTCCCTCGGTTGGCCAGAAGTTGATCACCGTGACTTCCGGCGCTTTTCTGGACTGGTTTGTTCCCTCAGTTATCTTCGTTCTGTTGCTGGCGGCGTGGTGTCTGTGGCGGCGCAAGGGTTTGGCTTTCATTCTACCGGTGGGGACGCTGATTGCCTTTTATGGGGCGATGCACGGGGCAGCCCACCATCACGGAACTGTATTTGTAGCGGCGATTACCGGCGTGTGGATTGCCTGGCCGGACGAGGAGGAAGGATCCGTGTTCGGCGGCTACGATCAATTAGCGCTAATGGGGGTGAACGCGTTGCTGCTCCTTCTCTGCGCCATCAATATCTGGGATGCAGCGGTGGTCATCAAACGCGAATACTTGTATCCCTATAGCGGTGCGGAAGACGCGGCAAAATACTTGAAGGCGGTGGGCGCAGACCGCGGGCCGATGTTCGGTATGTTGTTCGGAGTGGTGGCTGTGCAAGCCTACTTCGATCACAACATCTTCGCGAATAATCCCACCACGTATTTTCACCACGGACTGCCGCTGGCCCCGACGATGCTCGATGTCGATCTTCTGAATCGAGTGAAGCCAGAGTACATAGTCGCGTATTCAATGGATCCGCAACTCATGTTGGAGACAGGAGTTCCGGAACTGACCTCACGCGGGTACGAGATGGTTCACTTTTCGGATGGCTACTATCTCTATAAGCAGGCGGTGTTCGAGCGAGAAGTCTATTTCATTTTCAAGAGGACACATTCGGCTGCGGAGGAAGGGCTGGGGCCATGAGGTCCCACGTCCGATTCCCTAAGAAATGAGACTTAACCGTAAGCGAACAGGTGATCACTCAATTCAGTATTTCTTATTGCCGGGCATAGACCGTGGCGACTTCATCCCGATAGACAAGCTTGAAGCGCGGATCAATGGTCAGAATCTTCGCCAAGGGCAACTCGGACTCCAGCACGACTAGGCCCGCTTCATCGAGATAAGGATCGGTCTTGTAGGACGGAAATGCGGACTGGGAATGGTAGAAGAGCTCGTCCAGCTCATCGCCGTAAAGATCGTTGCGCCCATCGATCGCCACCGGCAGCTCCGGCAGGTACCACATCAAGAAGCCACCCCAATTGAGATTGTTATACAAAGGGCCGGAAAAAGAAGTGCGGCGGAGGAAATTAATGGCGTTGACGGGATAGTCGACGCTGATGGTGCGGTCGAGGCCGCGAGTGGTGAAGTCCAGAGCCGGTGCCACGAATGCGAGGATTGCAATCACGGCCGCAGCTCCAAGGGAAAGTTCTCGCCAAGTTTGAACATGATTTCGGGAGGGTTCAGGAGCAGGAAAATCGGCGAGGCAAGCAGCGGCAGAGATACAGATGAACCAAGCGTCGCGCATGGTGCGAAACGCCACAACACTGGCGATGGCCAGAAGGGCCAGTTTGAAGAGGTCGAGTTTTTTCTGCCAACCCACGGCGTAGAAGCCTGCGGCAGCCAGGAAGAGCTCGGCGAAATGACTGTAGCCGCGAAAGGTCAAGGGCTGGAGTTCGATGATGATGCTGTAGGCGAACTTCGCTTTTGTGTAGGCCAGCACGACAAGATAAGGGTGATAGAAATTAGGACCGAGGATGGTGGCGAGCGCGCATAGAACAAAAATGGCGGCAAGAGGCTTCTCTGGAAGATTCGGTTGCAAGAGGAACTCTGGTTTGAACCGGAGCGAGGCTAGAAAGCGTTGGACGAGATTCACGCCGACAAAGATGCCGACGGCGAACAAGCCGTAAATGAATTGGATGTGCAGGTTGGCCCAGATCAGAAACGCAACCGGCAGCCAATAGAGGAGTTGGATACGGTTCGTACGTTGAGCTTCAAGAAGCAGAGCGAGCGTCACACAAAAGAATATTTGGGAGAAGAAAACCGGGCGCGGCATGCCATTAAAGAGGAAGGCAGAGCACACGATGCCGGCGAGGACACAGGCCAGCCAGAAACGCCCCGAAAGGCGACGCAACAACCAAAAAATGGCGAAGGCGACGCCCATGGTCAGGGCGACACCGAAAAAACCGATGCCCAGGAGTCCAAACCAGGCGTAAGCGCGCGAGAGCAGCACTTCGTAAACCCAACTGTAGGCTACCCAGGGACGATTCGCGGCGGTACGCGAAAGGATACCGGTGTGCGGCAGAGCGGAATTCTGAACGATCCAATCGCCAACTTTGAGGTGCCACCAGATATCAAAGTCAAGAACGCAGTATTTCAGGCGAAGTGCATTGATACCGATACCGGCGAGGAAGGCTGCCAGGGCGCAGAGTTGAACCCAGCGATTGCGAAGAAAGTTCATGAGCTCACAGAAGTGGCCGGGGCGCCTTTCCAGTCGTGAGCGGTTTGTTCACCCGCCGCGCCGGATTCGTGGTATTCGGCATCTTCATTGACCGCCCAGAGGTTGTATTTCTTTTCGCCCGCGAGGATGTTTCGCGCGGCCAGCATGGCGGTCATCATGGCGTGGTCCTGATTGTTGTACTTGTGCATGCCGTTGCGTCCCACGAGGTGAAGGTTGGGGCAATGAGTGTCCAGAGCCTGACGGATGACTTCGACATGGCGTTTGTAGTCGTCGTCGTAGACCGGGTAAGCCTTGGCCTGACGGATGACGCAGCCATCGACGACATCCGCGGCAGCGGCGAGCTGGACCTGCTCAAGCTCCTTCTTGGCAAGCGCCTGGAGATCCTTATCGGCCATAGTCCACGTGCCGTCCCCTTCGAAGCAGAAATACTCCAAGCCATAACAACAGTAGTTCGCGTCGGGCACCATCTCGGGCGACCACGATTTGTAGTTCTGCACGCGGCCGACTTTGACGTTGGGATCGTGAATGTAGATCCAGTTGTCGTTAAATCGGTTTCGCTCGCGGAGGATCAAACCGACGGTCAAAAAGTCGCGATAACGCAAGGACTCTCCGGAGCGCAGGGTGGTCTCCGGAAGGCGGGGCGTGATTTGGGAGACCAGTTGACGAATGGGCATGGAAGAGATGAGATGCTCCCCGCGAAATTCTTCCAGGCGGCCGTCCGGTGTGCGGGCAGAAACGGTCCACGAGGTGGTTGCGGGATCGAAATGGCAGGCGACGACGCTGCGTCCCAGGAGAACCTCACTACCCATGGCACGAACTTTCTTCGCGCAAGTTTCCCACATCATCCCGGGACCGAGGCGTGGATAGCGAAATGTATCGATCAAGGTTTTGACGACCTGAGCGCGATCCTTGGGTTGGCGCTTCGGCAGGAGAGCGTTTTTGATCGCAGAGCCGAGAGAGAGTCCCTTAATTCGCTGCGCCGCCCAGTCCGCGGAAATTTCGCTGCAGCTCATGCCCCAAACTTTTTCGGTATAAGTTTTAAAGAAGATATTGAACAGACGCCGACCGAACTGGTTGACTACCCAATCTTCAAACGATTTCGGATTTGGCGTGGGATTCAGGCGAGCGGCAAGAAAGGACAGAACGCAGAGGGTGGATTCGAGGAAACCCAGCTTGGTGAGAGCTTCAAACGGCTTGAGTGGATAGGCATAGAACTGTCCGCGATAGTAAATCTTGGAAGAGCGGGGACGCTGGAGCATATCCGGCCCGAGGATCTCCGTCCAAAGATATTCCACCTCGCGGGATTTGGAGAAGAAGCGATGGCCACCGATATCGAAGCGGTACCCATGATAGCTGACGGTGCGCGAGATGCCGCCGACATATTCAGGGTCGCTTTCGAGAACCACGACCCGCTGGCCCTGCTTTGCCAATTCATACGCGGCAGTCAGCCCAGCAGGTCCCGCACCGACGATGATGGCCTTGTTCTGGTGGTCGGTCATCGAGCTAGTTCTCCAAAAGGTAGTTTTGGAACGATTGCAGAGCTTGAACTGGAAGAGTAGCGCAATTTCAAGGGTTCTTGGCCTGTGCCATCAATTGCAGAACCTTATCCTTGTTGGCATAGCCGGGATTGGTATCCAACAACTTTTGCCAAGCGGTGATGGCTCCCTGCCCATCCTTCTTTCCCTGCCACTTTACAATACCAAGGTTGAAAAGTGTGTCGGCCTTGGTGGGTTCGTAGGTCAGGGCTTTATTAAATTGTGTGATCGCGGTGTCCGCGTCGCCGTTATACCAATAGGCCGTACCCAGATCCGTGCGCACGGAAGTGCTGGACGGCTGCGATTTCAAAGAGCGCTCGTAGTATTCGATGGCGGCAGGGTATTGCTTGGCGTCGTAATAGAGATTGCCCAATTGGGCAAGAATGCCGGCATTGGTGGGATCCGCTTTCAATTGATCGAGGAGGGGAGCGGCTTGAGTGTCGGCGGCCTGCTTAAGTTCTTGAGCAGAAGGCGTTCCGGCGAGTGAACCCAAGTTTGGCGGCGTTGACTGGCTGGGAGAGGACGGTGACGCGGGCGCGGATGCGACCTGAGCCGGCGCCGTGGCAGGGGCTACGAAGGAGCTGCGGATGAGCCATCCGCCGCATACTCCGAGCAGGAGAGAGACCGCCGCGAGGGCGAAAGCCTGCGTGCTGCTCCAGGTATTGGTGGTCGTTGTTTTTAGTTCGGTCACGTTTAGTTACTCCTCCCGCTTAGTTGCCCTATCAGTTCTTCGCCTCTGCGCTGGCTTTCGCCTCGGCAATCATTTGTTCCACGATGAGCTTGCGATCGAGATTAGGATTGGTTTTCAAAAGTTGCTGCCATGCGGCAATCGCGCCCGCTGGATCCTTTTTCCCGCGATATTTGATCATCCCGAGATTGAAGAGGGAATTCGCGTCCTTCGGATTGTAATTCAGAGACTGATTTAGCTGGGTCAGCGCGCCATCGGCATCGCCGGAATAGTAAAGGCAAGAGGCCATCTCTGTTCGCGCGGACACGTTTTTGGGGTCGATTTTCAGCGCCTTGTCAAAGTAGTTGGCAGCCTCTTTGAACTGGTGGCTGGCCTGGTAGATGCCTGCGATCTGGACTAAAAGAGCGGCGTTCTTGGGATCACCCTTTGATTTCTCGATGAACGTGGAAGCTTGGACATCCGCCATTTGCTTCATCTGCTCCAAGGTCAGTTTCGGGTGCCCGCCACTGGAGGCAGTGGAAGAATTTGCGACGTTTCCGGGGGGCTGGATTATAGCGACGGTGGGGTTAGTGCGGCTCCCCAGGAGAAAGTAGCCGACGAACAGACCCACAAGTAAACAAGCGGCGGCGATGCCATAGACTTGTCTTGCCGGCAAGCCAAGATTGGCGTTCGTGGTAGTGGAACCCGAGGGAGTGGCCATGCGCGTCGCTCCTGATAGGACTCTGGGCCGAGTTAGTGTGTTGGCAAGAAGTCTGCTAATACATTGATATTGCAGAAGTTGCCAAAAGGAGAAGACAATTTCCTTAAGCCTTTGGGACGCGCCACAAAACCGGCCGTCCAGGCGAGCCAACGGAGAAAAAGACAGCTCAGACCCTTTAGGAAGGGTAGACGGTAAGGAGCACATCGCGCCGCGCCATTCGTCACAATTCGTTGTGACATTTGTCACAACGCCCGGCTGACTCTTTCGCCATCCCCACTGGCCGTGTATTCTATCTTATCGTAAAGTAAGAACAGTGCCCTAATGGTGCGCTGCCTTTGGGAATGGCAAGAAGAAGCGAGATGAGAAGGAAGCTGACGAAACTCGGCCTGGAAGTCCAGCTGGCCCTGGTGTGCCTACTGTGCCTGGGCGTGGGAGTAACCCTTTGCCATTCCAATGGCTCCTTAAAGAGTTGGCCCGCCCGAAAGGCGCGTTCATATCCTGCCGCATTGCCGTTTGTGATCGCCGACCTGGATGGTGACCAGAACCCCGATTTGGCTATGGTGGAGCTGGGAAGTCAGAGGTCGGCGAAGACCACCTATTCGATCCGTCTACAGCTGAGCGCAGGAGCGGAATTGGCAATCGGGGTGAACGGGCCTCTAGGAGGGTTGCGGGTTGCGGCCCGTGATGTTAACGGGGACGATAAAGTAGACCTGGTCGTGACTTCGAATTTGGACGCGGAGTTCCTTGAGGTTCTGCTGAATGATGGCCACGGCAATTTTTCCGTGGCTGCACCAGGCGCTTACCCCGAGCTGAAAAGTGAATCGGATGAGTTCCTCAACGCTCCCGCTTGGCCTGTTGCGGATCAAACCACGCTAGAATCTCTGCGTTCCTCGTTTAGTGAGCAAGGCGTTGCGAGCAACGTTTACCACCACCCGCCCTCTACGGATCAGTTTCCACTCACAAAAAACCAGACTGCGCTGCGACAGGTCGTGCATGTGCGTCTGGGCCGTTCCCCTCCCGCAGCTGTCTCGCTCGCGTAATCAAGCCTTCATTGTGCTGTACTACATTCCTTTGGCCGGTGCAGCGATCGTCTGAAGAGGCAATCCCAAAGAGACGAGCGCCCACCGGTGCAATGATTCTCTAAATCGCGCGGAATATTCGCTTCCGGCAGTTTCCGCGTTCACGACAGATTGAGGATGTGAGGGTAAATACATGTGGTGTTTTTTCAGGAGTGCAAGCCTCGCTATCTTGTTGACAGCGGGAATATCGGGACCAGCCCTGGCGCAGAAGGCGCTGACGTGGGAAGAGGTCAAAACACGGTTCGAGGCGAATAACCCGACGCTGCGCGCCGGCCAGATTGGCATCGATGAGTCCAAGGCCCAAGAGATCACGGCGTTCCTACGTCCCAATCCTAATTTCACATTGTCGACGGACGGGACTCAAGTCGCGCCCTACAAAGGAGTGTGGCAGCCGCTGACGGGCACCCAGTTTGCAACCATCTTCAGCTATCTGCACGAACGGCAGCACAAACGAGAGTTGCGCCTGGAAAGCCAACAGAAAGCGACCGGAATCTCGGTCTCCAGTCAGGCAGATCTCGATCGAACTCTGGTCTTTGCGTTGCGGATGGCCTTCGTGCAAACGCTGCAGGAAAAAACGATTCTGGAATTGGCAAAAGATAATCTCGTGTATTACGACCACGTGCTAGACGTGAATCGCGAACGCTTCAAAGCGGGAGGCATCGCTCAAGTGGATTTGGACCGGCTGGAGCTTCAACGAGTTCAGTATGAGTCTGACCTGCAAATCGCGGAAGAGAGTCTGGAAACAGCGAAAATTCAGCTTCTCATGCTCCTGAACGACCGGACGCCGGTGGACCAATTCGACGTCACCGGGCCGTTCGACTTTTCCAGGCAAATCGCAGTTCTTGACGAGGTGCGCCAGACAGCGCTCGAGGCGCGGCCGGATTTACGGGCGGCGTTGCAAGCTGTAGAAAAGGCCAAGACCGATCACCATCTGGCCATCGCGAACGGGTCGACCGATCCGACCTTCAGCGGCTGGTATACGTACAACCCTTCGTTCAACAACCCGTATGCCCACCAAACGATCGGGGCCAGTGTCAGCATCCCGCTTCGCATTTTCGACCGTAATCAAGGGGAAAAGTTGCGGACACAGTTGGACATCGACCGCAACGCTAAACTGGCAGAGGCCACCAAAGCCCAAGTGTTCAGCGACGTGGATTCCGCTTACGCCACGGTGACGAGCACGGTGACGCTGCTGCAGCCTTATAAGGACCGGTATTTGGACATGGCCTCGAGCGTGCGGGACACGATTGCGTTTTCCTACGAACATGGCGCGACTTCGCTGCTCGATTTTTTGAATGCGCAAGCGGAATACCGGAGCGTGCAAGTCAACTACTTGAATCTTGTCGCTTCTTATCTGAGCGCGGCAAGTCAACTAAATATGGCCGTCGGACGTGAGGTAGTCCAATGAGACGCGCGTACTTTAAATCGCTGGCCCTGCTATTTGCCGGGAGTTTGTGGCTAGCCGGGTGTGGAGACAGCAAAGGAGATCCAAAGGCGGAAGCGCCACCTACGGCGAAGGTCGAGAGCGAACAAGATCTCAGTGTCTTTCAAGTGGATCATCCGGAACAGTTTCCGCTGGCGACGGCGACGGCGCATGAGACCAGATCCCAATTGACCGTTACGGGAACAGTGAATCCGGACATCTCGCGGAGCGTCCCGGTAATTTCGATCGCTACTGGGCGTGTGGTGGAGGTTCACGCGCGGCTTGGCGACACGGTGAAAAAAGGCCAACTGCTCCTGCGAGTGCAAAGCGCAGACTTGTCAGGGGCGTTTTCGGACTATCGGAAAGCCGTGGCTGACGAAAAACTCGCACGAATTCAATTCGAGCGCGCCAAGCTGCTCTACGATAAAGGCGCTATCTCTCTGAACGATTTTCAAACCGCGGAAGACGTCGAGAACAAGACCCAGGTGGACGTGGAGAACACGACGGAGCACATTCGCGTGCTGGGCGGCAGCATCGATTACCCGGCCGCGATTCTCGATATACGTGCACCGGTTTCCGGCGTGATTACCGACCAGCAGGTCACCAATGCTGCAGGCGTGGCGGGCCTGGGTTCACCCAATCCCTTCACGATTTCGGACCTGAGTTACGTGTGGATACTGTGCGATGTCTATGAAAACGACCTTGCCAGCGTACATGTCGGCGAATCGGCGGAGATCCGGTTGAATGCCTATCCCGACAAGGTTTTCAACGGGCGCATTAGCAACCTCCTTCCGGTACTTGATCCCACGCTGCGCACAGCCAAGGTACGGATCGAGGTGCGCAACCCAGGGCTGATGCGCGTCGGCATGTTCGTGACGGCTACCTTTCACGGACAGAAGAAAGAAACGCATGCCGCAGTGCCGGCAACCGCGATTTTGCACCTGCACGATCGCGACTGGGTTTACGTCCCTGCCGGCGGCAACAGCTTCCGGCGAGTTGAGGTCGTCGCCGGAAAGATGCTCCCGGGAAACATGCAGGAAGTGGCCTCCGGCGTCCAGCCGGGCACAAAGGTAGTCCAGACGGCTCTGATGTTCCAGAACACGGTGGAGCAATAGATGATCCAGAAAATCGTCGATTTCGCTCTGGAAAATCGCTTACTCGTTCTGGCTGCAGCCATTTTGCTCCTTTGCTGGGGTGCAATTTCGTTCCATCAACTTCCTGTGGAAGCTTATCCAGACGTTGCCAACAATTACGTTGAGATCATCACCCAGTGGCCGGGAATTTCCGCGGAACAGATCGAGCAGCAAGTTACGATTCCGCTCGAAATCGTCATGAACGGCATTCCTCACGTGGTTCATCTGCGGTCGTTTTCTTTGTTCGGACTTTCGGACCTGAAGCTTATTTTCGATGACGAAGAGGAGAACGCCTGGAACCGGGAGCGGGTCCTGGAGCGGCTTTCGCAAGTTACCCTCCCGCCGGATGTCGTGCCACAGATGGGCACGGACTGGAGTCCTGTCGGCCAAATTTATTTCTTCACACTGAAAAGTACGAATCCCAACTACGACGCGATGGAGCTAAAGTCGATCGAGGATTGGGTGGTCGAGAAAAATCTGAAGGCCGTTCCCGATATCGTCGATGTAGCGAGTTTCGGTGGGCCGACGCGCGAGTATCAGGTGCGTGTGGATCCCAACAAACTGATCGCCTACGGTCTCAGCCTTGCCCAGGTCGAACAGCAGCTTACGAACAACAATGCCAACGCGGGCGGCAGCTTCATCGAAGCGGGTTTGCAGCAAATCAATATTCGGGAAGTCGGTCTTGTACGAAACGTTCAGGACATCGAAAACACTGTCATCATGACGAAGACAGGTACTCCTCTGCGTGTAAAAGATATCGCCGTCGTCGCTCAAGGACCGAAGATTCGCCTCGGCCAGTTCGCCCGAGCCATTCATCGCGAAGACGGCAAGATCATCGATAACGGCGACGTGGTTTCAGGCATCGTGCTGTTGCGTAAGGGCGCGAATGCGGACGACGCTCTCGCTGGAATCCACACGAAAGTGAAGGAACTAAACGACCACATCTTGCCTCCCGGGGTGAAGATCGTTCCGTTCATTGACCGCAGTGATTTGGTTCACTACACGACGCATACGGTGCTGCACAACCTCACGGAAGGCATCGTGCTGGTGGTAATCGTTCTCTTCCTGTTTCTGGGGAACGTTCGTGGCGCATTCATCGTCGCCCTGACGGTCCCGTTCGCGCTATTGTTTGCCGCAACATGCCTAAAGCTAAAAGGTATTCCCGCGAACCTGCTGTCTCTTGGCGCGCTCGATTTCGGGATGGTAGTGGACGGCGCGGTCGTCATGGTCGAAAACATCGTTCGGCATATGAGCCATCCCGAGATGTCTGACAAGACGCCACTGGAGCGGATTCAAGATGCGGCCCACGAAGTACAACGGCCGGTCTTTTACGCGATTGCGATCATCATCACTGCGTACTTGCCGATTTTCACGTTGCAGCGGGTCGAGGGCCGCTTGTTTCACCCGATGGCTTGGACAGTAGCTTTTGCCCTGCTGGGCGCTCTGCTGTTCTCAATACTCATCGCGCCGGTTCTATCCAGCGTGTTGTTCAGAAAAGGCGTGCGGGAATGGCACAACCCTGCCATGGAATTCCTGAAAAAAAGATATCGCACTGCAGTTAAATGGGCGATCGAGCATCGCTTCGTCACAGTAGGCGGGGCTGCTGTGGGCTTGGCGGCCACAATCTATCTTACCGTTGGCGGAGTTATCGGCTCTGAATTCCTGCCGCATTTGGACGAAGGCGCGCTGTGGGTGCGCGGCACGCTGGCTCCGAGCACCGGACCTAGTGAGGGTATCCGCCTCATGAATCAGGCTCGGATCGTGCTCTGTTCCTTCCCGGAAGTCCCTCAATGCACCAGCCAGACGGGGCGGCCGGATGACGGCACGGATACTACCGGTTTTTTCAATACGGAGTACTTCGTCGATTTGAAGCCGAAGGAACAATGGCGGCCTGTATTTCACGAAGATAAAGAGAGGCTGATCGCCGCCATGCAGCGCGAACTGGACAAAATTCCCGGCGTGGTCTGGGGTTTCTCACAACCCATCGCAGACAACATGGAGGAGGCAGTCAGCGGAGTAAAAGGGGAGCTGGCGGTCAAGATTTACGGCGATGACCTCAAGCTTCTCGAGAGCCAGGCCGATCAGATCGTCAACATCATGCGACAGATTAAGGGAATCGAGGATCTCGGGGTCTTTCGGGTGTTGGGTCAACCCAACCTGGAGGTTTCCGTGGACCGCGTGCAAGCGGCACGGCATCAGATCAACGTCGCGGATGTCCAAGATGCCATCCAGACTGCCGTTGGAGGGACTGCTTTTACCCAGGTGTTGCAAGGCGAGCAGCGCTACGACTTGGTGATGCGTTATCTCCCGCAATACCGGAACACGAAAGAAGCGATCGAGAATATCCGTTTATTATCGCCGTCCGGTGAACGAGTCTCGCTTGCGCAGCTCTGCAAGATTGAAGAACGGGAAGGTGGATCTGAAATCTACCGTGAAGGGAATCAACGGTATATCGCTATCAAATACAGTGTGCGCGGGAGGGACTTGGGCGGCGCGGTCGAAGAGGCCATCCGCAAGGTAAAGGCGGGAGTTCAGCTGCCGCGCGGCTACTACATCGACTGGGCTGGCGAATACGAAAGTCAAAAGCGAGCCGAGGCGCGGTTACTGGTCATCGTGCCCCTGACTGTGCTCGTTATTTTTGGCATTCTCTACACGATGTTTCGTTCCCTCAAATGGGCGGTCCTGCTTCTCGCTAACGTGGCCATGGCGCCGATCGGCGGGTTGCTGGCACTATTGGTTACTGGAACGCACTTCAGCGTCTCAAGTGGCGTGGGTTTCCTGGCACTTTTCGGGGTATCCGTGCAAGTTGGTGTCATTATGCTCGAGTACATCAATCAGCTGCGCGCACGCGGACACTCAATCAAGGACTCTGCTATCGAGGGCGCCATCCTCCGACTTCGCCCAATTATGATGACCATGCTCGTGGCCACCCTGGGACTCTTACCAGCGGCTATGTCCCATGCCATCGGTTCAGATTCGCAGCGGCCCTTCGCGATCGTGATCGTTGGGGGCCTGATTGGCGCTCTACTGCTATGCATCTTCCTGTTACCGACCTTATATGTGTGGATTGCCCGAGACGGTGACAGGCTTCCCGTACCGGAAGCTGATTTTGAAGAGTCCACATAGCCGGCAGAGCCATAACACCCTTTGCCTTCTGGCGTTTGGCATTAGTCAGGCCTCCCAACTGAGAACGCAGTGCTGCATTTAGTGACGCACGTCACAACGCCTTCCGCAGGGCCCGGCTACCATTGGTTGAGACTGATTTGTTTACTCCGGAGAACCGCATGAGTCGAAAAATGTCTATTGTGGACGGCAACGAAGCTGCCGCCGCGGTCGCTTACCGCATCAACGAAGTCATCGCGATTTACCCGATCACGCCCTCCTCACCCATGGGCGAGTGGTCGGACCAGTGGAATTCGGAACGGAAGAAGAACATTTGGGGAGCCATCCCCGAT
>Ga0187803_10000061_pt1 | contig 46607 bp, 39 predicted proteins | sample NC_wetland_sal_i_2_FD_132425 | JGI IMG/M metagenome (GOLD analysis project Ga0187803, IMG submission 132425) | Wetland sediment microbial communities from Neuse River Estuary, North Carolina, USA - Control_3 | ecosystem: Environmental > Aquatic > Freshwater > Wetlands > Sediment | place: USA...
ACTGCAGGGATAAGGACGGCGGCAGTGAGGACGCGTGTGCCGGTCATCGGTTGTCCATCGCGAGGCGCGTCCGCAGGCGATTGCAAACGCGCGGGGCAGAAGCAAAACCGGTGAACATGCGCGAGGGGTTCAATTCGATGGCGGAGGCTCGATGCCACCGTAGCGCCGTTCGCGCCCCTGGAAATCGAGAAGGGCTTCGAGCAGTCGGGCGCGGTTGAAATCGGGCCAGAGGACATCGGTGACGTGGATTTCGGCGTAGGCGATCTGCCAGAGAAGGAAATTGCTGACGCGCTGCTCGCCGCTGGTGCGGATAAGGAGGTCGGGATCGGGCAGGCCAGCGGTGTAGAGATGGTCGGAGATCATTTGTTCGGTGACGCGAAGGGCGGCGAGTTCGCCGTTGGTGGCGCGGGCGCGGGTTTCTTCCAGAACTGCGTTGAAGGCGTCCACGAGTTCGGTGCGCGCGCCGTAATTGAGGGCCACGACGAGGCGCATGCCGGAATTGGCGGAGGTGAGGGCCATGCCGCGTTCGATATCTTCGCGGACCGCGGGAGGCAATTCTTCGGCGCGGCCGATAATGCTCAGACGGATGTTGTTCTTGTGGATGACGGGCAGCTCTTTGCGCAGATATTCGCGGAGGAGACGCATGAGGAAGTCGACTTCGGCCTTGGGACGGCGCCAGTTTTCCGCGGAGAAGGCATAGAGGGTGAGCGCCCCGATGCCGAGACGGGCGCAGGTTTCGATGGTCTCGCGGGCTGCGGCCACGCCGCGGCGATGGCCCTCGATGCGAGGCAGATGGCGGCGCTGGGCCCAGCGGCCGTTGCCGTCCATGATTACGGCGACGTGGCGGGGCAGGCGCTTGCGATCCAGTTTCTCGAGCAGCGCCAGTTCGGATTTCGTGGGTGACGGGAGTAACTCGGACGTTTTCACTTTGCCCGACCAAGTGGAAGGTTCAAGGCAAAGTAACACAGGAAGTGGAGAGGCGCAATGAGGGGGGAAGCACGGGCGGAAAATTACGCAGCGGCGCGGCGTTCCGAACAGCGACTTCCTCCTTTCAATTCGATTAAGTATAATGCCGCCCAATTATGGCGCTTTCTCCCGGTACAAAACTCGGGCCCTATGAGATCGTTGCGCCGCTGGGAGCAGGCGGCATGGGCGAGGTCTATCGCGCCCGCGACACCCGTCTGGATCGCACTGTGGCCATTAAAGTTCTGCCCCCTCGTTTTGCCTTGCGCGATGATGTAAGGGAGCGCTTCGAACGCGAAGCTCGTACGATTTCTCAACTGAACCACCCCCACATCTGCACGCTCTACGACGTCGGCCAGGACAACGAGGGAAACAAATTCCTGGTCTTGGAGTACCTGGAGGGCGAGACGCTGGAGGCGCGGGTGAAGCGCGGGCCGCTGCCGCCGAAGGACGTGCTCAAAATTGGGATCGAGATTTGCTCGGCGCTGGAGAAAGCGCACCGTCTTGGCATCGTCCATCGCGACTTGAAGCCCGCCAACGTGATGCTTACGAAAGACGGCGCGAAGCTCATGGATTTCGGACTGGCCAAGTACACCGCTTCGGCTATGCCAGTCGGCGTTGTTCTGAGTGAACTTGTAACCCAGAGCGACAATATCACCGGCGATGGAATGATCGTTGGCACGCTCCAGTACATGGCGCCGGAGCAATTGGAGGGCAAGGAGGCCGACGCCCGGACAGACATCTTCGCCGCCGGCGCTCTTGTCTATGAACTGGCCACCGGTCGCACGCCATTTAGCGGCAAAACCAAGGCTAGTTTGGTCGCGTCCATCCTCTCCTCCGATCCGCCCAGGATGTCGGAATTGGCGCCGCTTTCGCCCCCGGCGCTGGAGCGAACGGTCAACACCTGCCTGGCAAAGGACCCGGATGATCGCTTCCAGTCGGCACACGATCTCTTGCTGCAATTGCGCTGGATCGCCGAAGGCGGTTCGCAGGCGGGCGTGGCGCCCGCGGTTTCTCGCCGGCGCAAACTCCAATTCAAAGCCAAGATAGCTCCGCCCGCCACCACAGAACAAGCCGCCGGCTTCTTCGAGAAGTGGTGAGGGCACCGTGTCTCCCTGGGCATCAGTCTGGGCGTTTCTGTCATTTCCCTGCTCTTCTACTACTCCGCTCTGTTGAGCGAGCGCACCAGTGCGGCGGCCAACGTCCTGCGACGCTTCGAGCTTTCCACCGTAGACACGCGCTTTCTGCTACGCCAGAAGCTGGCCATGCCATCGCCCGATCCTCGTATCGTCATCGTTGAGATCGACCAGAAGGCGCAGGAGACGCTCGGCCGCTGGCCCTTTTCCCGCAAATACTTCGCCGACATGCTGGATATCCTCCGCCAGGACGGCGCGCGCACCGTCGGCTTCAATATCATCTTCAGCAAGCCGGACGACTCCGCCAAGCCCATTCGCGACGTTCGCGAAGGCCTGCTGGCCCAGGAAAAAGCCGGCGAGCCCGTTGATCCCAAAGTGATCGCGGAGCTCGCCCGCATTGAAGGGCAGTACAAGGTGGACCAGCAGTTCGCCGAAGCCATCCGCCGCTTCGACCGGGTGGTCCTGAGCAACTTCTTTTTCATGTCTCCTGAGGAAGCCAGGACGCTCGACAAGGCCACCATCGATAACTACGCCCAGATCATCGGCGACTTCCCGTTCGCCCAGGCTCGCTCGGCCAATTCCTTCAAGGGCCGGCAGAGTTACGCTCGGATGATTCAGAATTACGAAGAGCTCGGCATGGCGCCCGTCGCCGCCGTAGCCAATTTGAAACTTCCGAGCGATACTCTGAACGCGGGGCACGGCGGCACTGGCTTCTTCAACGTCTTCGCCGATCCCGATGGCGTGGTCCGCAAAGGCATCCTCGCCCTGCCCTTCGGCCTCTCACCTAACAAATCCGAGTGGGATCTTTACGCCTCGCTGGATGTCCAGGTCGTGCGTTCCTTCCTCGATCTCACGAATGACCGCATCATCCTCAACTTCGGCGAAAACGGGATCGAAAACATCGAGTTCGGCAGCTCGGATATCGTGCAGCCCGACGACATCGGCCGCGTCAACATCAATTACCGCGGCCCCGCGCGAACCTTTCCCTACGTGTCCATCGCCGACGTGGTTAACAAGAAATTCTCTCCGGGAACGTTCAAAGACAAGATCGTCCTCGTGGGCGCCAGCGCCGTGGGCATCGGCGACCTCCGTACCACTCCCTTCAGCGCCTTCAACTTTCCGGGGGTGGAGATTCACGCCAACATCGTGGACAACATCCTGAACCAGCGGTTCCTGGAGCGGGACACCCGCGAATTAATCCTGGACGTGCTCTTCATTTTCCTGTTTGGCCTGCCGGTGGGACTCTGGCTGGCCACCACGCAGCCCGTCTTTCTTCCGCTCACCCTGTTCCTTTGGGTTCCTTTTTGCGCCTTCCTGCAGTACGCCTTCGACCGCGGCTGGCTGCTCAATGCCACATTCCCGGCGCTCACCTTGCTCATCAACACCCTCGCCGTTGCCCTCTATCGCGTCCTTATCGAAAAGAAAGAGATCGATATACTACTTCAGGTAGAGGTTTGACAGGCTGACGGAGCCCCCCAGGCTGGGCAACACCTTCTCAACCTCTGCCTGAATCTGATGCGCCTGTAATTTCCCTTCGGCGCACAGTTTTGTTGCCCAACCTCCCAAACCATAGAACAATTCCCGCTTAAGATCGAACTTTCCAATTTTCCTCCCCTGCCGAACGCAAGAACAAAGGACACGCGAGAACCAGCCGGTTAGGGCCAGAGCTTTCACAGTCAGACTTCACACTGAAGCGGCGCGGCGTGGCGTGGCCCGGCCCGCCGGAGAGTGATAGAATCGCGCGCACTTCTCGACTGGCGGCAAGGTGATGGACTCCCCAAATCCCGCGGAAAATCGGGGCTCACGGCCCGAGGATCGGCGCAGGAGCAAACGGTTCCCGCTCATCGTTCCCGTTTCCCTGAAGTGGATAGGGCTCGACGGCCTGCCTGCTGAGGCGGAGGGCCGCGCCGTGGAAGGCAGCGACCACGGCGGCCTCCTGGAAATCGCCGATCCGCCGCCGTTCGGCAAGGAGGCCGCGCTCACGAACCTTGACTCCCGGCGAACCATCATGGTGCAGGTGCTCAGCCTGCGGACAACGCCGGAAGGCACCGTGCGCGGGCTGGCGGTGCAGTTTCTCTCCCTTAGCAAAGAATTCTGGGGCGCAGTGGGGATCGAGGGACAGGTGAGCGCTGAGATTCCAACTGGGGCTCCCGAAACCTCACCGTCTCCCGTCGCCAGCCGATTGAAATCCTTGCTGCATTTGCTGCTGGGCCGTCCCCGACTCTAAGCAAAATCTTGCAGGCGAGCAGACTCCACGCGGGCGCGGCCTGCCTGCGGCAGGCGGGCTCCGGCGCTACATGCCGATGGAGCTGGGATTGACGATGGCCTCGTAGAGGAGAACGACGGTGAGGACGATCATGATGACACTGGAAACCCAGGCGACGGTGTTGAAGATGGGGCCGTTTTTCTTGTCGCCCATCAGATCGGTGCGGTTGGAGAGAAGGATCATGAAGATCAGAACGACCGGAAGCCAGACGCCGTTGCCGACCTGGGAGAGGACCAGGATTTTCAGGAGCGGTGCGCCGGGAATGAGGATGATGAGGGCGCCGATGACCACCAGAGCGGTATAGAGCCAATAGAAGGCGGGGGCTTCACGGAATTTGTGATCGAGGCCGGCCTCGAACCCCAGTCCTTCGCAGACCACATGCGCGGTGGAAAGGGGCAGGATGCTGGCAGCGAATAGCGAGGCGTTGAGCAGTCCGAACGCAAACAGCGTTTTGGCCCATTTCCCGGCCAGAGGCTCGAGAGCTTGGGCGGCTTCGGCGGCGTCAGCGATATTGGTGTGGCCGGATTTGAAGAGCGTGGCGCCACAGCAAACGATGATGAAGAAGACGATCAGCATACAACTGATGCTGCCGAGTAGGACGTCGAGACGGGCCTGGGCGTATTGTTTCGGCCCCACCTTTTTCTCCACGAAGCCGGCCTGGAGATAGAAGAACTGCCAGGGAGCGATGGTGGTGCCGATTAGCGCAGTGAGGGTGAGGAGATAGTCGGTCTGGAAGCTGAAGTGGGGGACGACGACAGCCCGGAGCGTTTCGGTCCATTTCGGGTGGGCGAGGAGGGCGCTGAAGCCATAGGAGAGATAGAAGGTACAGGCAATCAGGAATATGGCTTCGACCTGGCGGTAGTTGCCACGGAGGACGAGGATCCAGACGACCAGGGCGGCGATGGGCACGGCGATGTATTTGTCCACGCCGAAGATCTGCATTGAAGCGGCTACGCCGGCGAATTCGGCGGTGACGTTGCCGAGGTCAACCAGGAAGCCGATGACCATCAGGAAAAAAGTGGTGCGAAAGCCGAATTCCTCGCGGATAAGATCGGAGAGGCCTTTCCCGGTGACGACCCCCATCCGCGCGCACATCTCCTCGCTGACGTAGAGGGCGATGGTCATGGGGATGAGGGACCAGAGCAGTGCGTAGCCATAGTGGGCGCCGGAGACGGAGTAGGTGGTAATACCGCCGGCGTCGTTGTCGACGTTGGAGGTGATGACCCCGGGGCCGACGACGGCGAGAAAGAGCGCGAAGCGACGCCAGAGATGGCGCCGCTGGGCACGCAGCCGGGAGAAGCGGCTGGGCCAGCCGGCGGCCTGACCGTTGCTGGGCAGCTCGGGCATTCTTGTCCGCTCGGCGGTCCTCGCTTACTTCTTCTCGAGCAGGTGCTTGATCACGTCGTCCACCGTGATGACGCCGAGCGGCCGCTGGTTCGCGTCCACCACGGCGAGGGTGCGGAGATTGTATTTGTCGAACATCTCGAAGACTTCTTTATCCTTCGCGTCGGGAGAAATAAACACCAGGGGATCCATCCGCAGCGTGGCGAGCTGGACCCCGGAATCGGACATGAGCAGGCGGCCGATGGTGACGGCGCCGGCAAGAACGGCCTGTTTGTTGATGAGCAGGATGGTGTCGAGCTGGTCGGCGTTGAGGTCGAGGCCGCGAATCCAGCCGACGACTTCGTCGCGCTCGGCGTCTTCACCGACGATGACGAACTCGGTAGTCATCATGCCGCCGGCGGAGCGCTCTTCGTACTGGAGGAGGCGTCTGACCTCCTGCGCGTCGTCGCGAGGCAGTTCTTCGAGCAGCTCCTTGGAGGTTTCCGGGGGCAGTTCGGCGAGGAGGTCGGCGGCTTCGTCGGGATCCATTTCTTCGAGGATGTCGCCCACCTTTTCGCGGCCGAGGGTATCGACCACCTCGGGCTGGAGGCGGTCGTCCAGTTCGGCGAGGGTATTGGCGGCGGTCTGTTCATCGAGCGACTCGATAATGGAGTTGCGTTCGTTGGGAGAGAGTTCTTCCACGATATCGGCGAGTTCGGCCGGGTGGATGAGGTTGAGCTTGTCGCTGCCGATGCGCAGCTTTACGCGGCGGAGCCGGTCGGGTTCGATCAGGTTGACGAAATCCCAAGGAAGCAGGGTGGAGGGAAGCCTCTGCTGCAGCCGGCGGATGGCGGCCGGAGAGAGCAGGCCATGAAGGAGGCGGCGGGCAGCGCCCTGAACGCCGGCGTCCACCTGGGAGACCCGGAGTTCGACGTTTCCGTTGGTGCGGCGGTCATCGAAATTGACGTCGTTGACGCGGACGACCTTGCGGCCATTGACGTCGATGATCTGCTGGTCGAGGAGGTCTTTGCCGACGGCAAGCCAGGCTTCGTTGGGCTGGAAGGGTTCGAGGGCCTGTTCGCCGACGGTGAGGGAGAGTTTGCCGGGCTCGGCGGCGGCGACCTGGTCGTAGCGGGCGACCAGCGGCTGGTAGCGCCCGCGGCCGAGCAGGATGCGGGAGACGCGGCCGGGATGGTCGGCGGGAACGATGAAGAGTTCGCGGACGCGGCCGACGAAATTTCCCTGGGCGTCGTTGACGTCTGCGCCCAGCAACTCGGTGGCGTGGAGCATAGGGCCTCCTTTCAATCGCGATTCTCGGCTTCGAGCGCCCGCCCGTGCAGCGTGCCTGTAGGGGCACGACATGTCGTGCCCCTACGCTCGAACCGTTCCAAGGGCTCAATGGCGCGCCAACGTGCCGCTCAGAAACAGAAAGCCCGTGGCGGGATGCATTCCGTGGCCACGGGCCGGCATCCAGCGGATGGAGGGTGTCCTATCCCGGATTGCTGGCTCCCATGGCGGGCCAATCCCGCAAGTACCCACCGACGGCCCCGAAGGGCGAGGTACTCGGCGGGAGATCTTCGGAGGTGCAGGCGCTGGCTCCGGAACCGCCCGGAGAGAGGGTCTCGCACACGCCGCAGGTAGTGGAATGCGTCATCGCCGAATCAGTGATTCCCTTCCCTGTCTAGAAGCAGTGATGCGGTTTGTCAAGGAAAGAGTGAGCCAGAACAGAAAAAAGATGGAGAAATTGCGCGACTCTGCGCAACACACAAGGCACAGAGGCGTGGATGGGGCTGAGGGGAACAAGGGAGCGGCGATCCCGCAGCGTCGGGATTCGGGAGCCGGCGCTATGCAGACTGGCTGGCCGGGCGGGAGCGGAGGAGGCTGATCCAGGAGGCCAGATAGAGGGCGGCGGCAAGGATGAGGAGGAAGCGGAGGCCGAACCAGTAGGAGGAGGATTCCAAAAGGCCGCCGACCAGCGCGCCGAAAAGATTCGAGCCGAGGGCCTCACCCCGAAATCCGGCGGCAGCGAAGCTGCGGATAAAGACGATCCCGGCAAAGAAGACGGGGAGGCAGAGAACCAGCGAGGCGGCCATGACCTTCAAAGCCAGCGAGGAGAACAGCAGGAAGCGGACGGGAGTGAAATAGGCGAGGGCGGTGAAGGCGAAGATGCCGGCATAAGCGGCGGCCACGGGAATCTGCGGCCGCCATTCCACCAGGAGATTCGAGCCGACGATAAGGAGGAGAAGAGCGGCGATCACGACCGAATTGACGACCCAGGTGGTGCCGAAAACCAGCGCCATTTTGCTGATGATTTGGGTTTCGAGGAGCAGGAAGCCGGCGCCCAGAAAAAAGAAATGCCATTCCAGGCCGCGTCCGGTGGTGCCGGTGGAGCGAAGCAACAGCCAGCAGAGCGGCAAGAGAGCCGCGGAGATGAGCACGATGATGGTGGGGATGCCGGGCTCCCGCTGGTAGAAGTAGGGCCAGTCGTCGGTGGTGATGCGGGCAGAGGCGGAGGGAAACGCGCTGTGGGTGCGAACGTAGGCGGCGAGCGCGGGGTCTTGCATGGCCGCGTCGATGCGGGCCTGGGAGCCGCAGATGAAAAAATGGCCCGGTGTGCCGTAGCGCGTGTTGAGGGCGCCGACCTGAACCGGGGGATGGTCGAAGGTCGAATCGAGCAGGGCGAGCAGGCGCCCGCCGATCCAGGGGGTTTCGACCCAGTATTTGACCATCAGCAGGCCGTCGGGTTTGAGCAGGCGGTGGACCGCCCGCATGGCTTCGACGGTGTAGACGTAATTGTCGATGCGGATGTTGGAGTAGAAGGGATTGGTGGTCTGGGAATCCAGGAGCGAGAAGAGAATGAGGTCGTACTGTTTGTGGGAGGTCTGGAGGTAGCTTCGCGCGTCGTCCACGATGGCGTGGACGCGAGGGGAGCTATAGGGATGCTCGAAATGGAGGTCGCGGCCGAGCTTCAAGATGAGGGGATCGATTTCGACGGCATCCACGGATCCTGCGCCGTTGCGGAGTGCGGCGGCGACGTCGTTACCCGTGCCAGCGCCCAGGACCAGAACCGCCGGCGGATTGGGATAGAAGTGGTACGGGAGATTGTACGGATTCCATTCGAGAGCATTGTTGACGAAGACCTCGGGATGGCGGCGAACAAAATCGGGAGAGAGATTGATCATCTGCTGGTACCAACTGTCGTTCGTCCTGATCTCGTAGGAATCGGTTTCGCCGGCCCGGCCCAGCGGGCGTACGCCGAGCTTCTGGTACGGTGACCAGTAATAGGTGTAGGGAGTGCCGGTGCCGGCCTGAGCGGCGATGCAGACGACGGCGGCCATCGCGGCGAGAGCCGTCCAGCGAAGGCGGGGCGCGCGCCAAACGAGCGCAACGAGCACGACACCGGCGCCGGCAAACCAGACCGCGGGCGGCTGAGAGAGAAAGGCAAGAAGCGTAAAAGCCAGAATGCCGGCGAGGCTGGCCAGGATGTTGACCGTGTAGCCGGGGATGCCGCGGCAGCCGCGTTCCAGGCAGCCGCCCACCACTTGTCCAATGGGAACGAAGATGAGGGCGATGACACCAAAAAGCGGGAGCGCGACGGCGATGGTGATGAGCACACCGTTCCAGGCGTCCAGAGTGTGCGGGAGAGAGGGCAGGCCCCGGGTCTCGACTTCGGAAAGTTTGCCGATAAAGCCCTGGAGATTGGTGACCATGTCGCGCAGGCCGGTCCAGGGAGCGGAGACGAGTGTGGTGACTGCGAGGAGCGGAAGCAGGAAAGCAAACAGGTTGGCGCGGCGGCGGCAGAGATAGCATCCGAGGCCGAAACCGAGAAAGCAGGCGATGAGAACGAAATTTTTCAAGTAGGCGAAGATGCGGATTTCGGAGGAGACCAGCCGGATCATCAGCAGTTCGAGATAAAGGCCGAGCAGGCTGGCCCAAGCGAGCTGCGCGTAGGGGCTGCCGCCGAGCGATTCGGGCTCGAAGTCGAATGGTGTGGCAGCAAACGGGCCGCGGAAAGTTCGCTTCGCGCCGGCGGGGCGGTAGAAATCGAGGAGATAGAGGACGAGGAAGCAGCCCGAGAAGACGACGGTGAGCAGCGGGAGATGTGTCATCTCCCAAGTCCAAAGGCGCTCGATGGTGTCCATGGAGGCTATCAGGAGGCTAGGGTAGGAGGGCAGCGGCGGCAATTGGAGTATGGGGAGAGGGTGGCCAAAGCGGTACGCGGTCCAGGGCTAGACGAACAACATGTCCGTCATCGGCAGGCCGGAGGCGTGGCGCTGGGCTGCGAAAAGGGCGCCGTAGCTCAGGAGGATGGCGTCTTCCGGGCGATAGCCGAGCGAGACGCGCGCCCGGTCGATAGCGGCAGGAGGGCCTTCGAGTTCGAGGAAAATGCCGGCGGGAGTTTCGTCGAGGGAGATGACGAGATTCGGAAGGCGGGGAGAGCGATAGGTGGTGCGGAGTTTTTCATAGTAGAAGGCCGGGCGGAAACCGAGAGCGGCGAGGAGTTCGCGGAAATGGAGCGCGTCGGAGGTCTTGAATTCGATTTCGCGGCGGATTTTGTAATTGCCCTGGTTGGGAACTGGTGCGGATTGGGCCGCCGCAGCGGGGGATGGCGGGCCTTTGAAGGTAACGATTGCGGGCTGCGGTTTGCCGGCTGGGAACATCCACGAATCGAGCATGGCGACGCGCTCATCGCGCGACGCTGAGGGGGCAATGCGGCGGGCGGGCCGCTCGACGCGAACGCGAAGCAGCATCTCGCGGCGGCGGAGAGATTCGTCGGGAGTGTCGAACAAAAGGTTGGCTTCGTGAACGCGCGAGCCGGGACGCGCGCGAAGAGCGCGAAGGCGGCGGCGGATGGCCGCGGCGTCCGCTACGGCGAGTTTGATTTCAATCTCGTTGGCGGGATGCTGTGACATCGGGGACAGTATAAAGGGCATCGGACTCATGGGGGAGAAAGGAAGAAGCGCGGCCCCTTCCTTTGTCAGGGCGGGCAGGGGTGGCTGCTCCACGCGCGGCTTGCAAAAATGCGCGCGCCGCCGACATAATGCGCCACAATGAACGGTCCTGAAGGTTGCCACCGGCGAGAAATGGCGCGGCCTGGCATGCGCAACGCGCGCGAGCGGAGACGGGCGTGAGCGAGAACAACACGCCGCTCATGCGGCAGTACAACGCCGTCAAACGCCAGTATCCGGACACGCTGGTGCTGTTCCGGCTGGGCGACTTCTACGAGCTGTTCTATCAGGACGCGGTGGTGGCCTCGCGCGTCCTGCAAATCACACTGACAGCGCGGCACAAAGAAACCGGAAAACCGGTGCCGATGTGCGGCGTGCCCTACCACTCGGCCGAAAACTACATCGCGCGTCTGCTGCGCGCGGGGCATCGCGTGGCTGTGTGCGAGCAGATGGAAGACCCCGCGAAATTGAAGGGACGGAAGCTGGTGCGGCGCGAAGTGGTGCAGGTGATTACGCCGGGAACGGCAACGGAAGGGGCGCTGCTCGAGCCCAAAGAAAATAATTTTCTGGCGGCGATTGTCTGGGAGCCCGGGGAATCGGCGGCCGGGCTGGCGTATGTGGATGTTTCGACGGGGGAATTCCGCGCCACGGAATGGCGGGGCGAAGCAGCGCAGGGGGCGCTGCTCGATGAGCTGGCGGTGCTCCGCCCGCGCGAGATCCTGCTTCCACGCCCTGCCGGCCTGTTTGCGGATGCGCATGCGTTTGACAGCGCGATGCGGGAAACGGGTGCGGTCGAAACCCGGCTCGACGACTGGATCTTCCGCGAGGATCACGCGGAGCGCGTGCTGGGCGAGCATTTTGCCGTGGTGACGCTGGAAGGCTTCGGGCTTGCCGGCCATCCCTATGCCACGGCCGCAGCGGGAGCGGTGCTGCACTATCTGCGGGAGACAAGCGGGAAGGGCGGGCGGTCGCTCGCGCATCTGGATCGCGTGGCCTTCTACGACGAGCCGGGTGCCCTGGTGCTGGACAGCGTTTCGGCGCGCAACCTTGAGCTGGTGACGCCGGCGGCGGGAGAATCGGTGGAACGCGGTGCTCCGACACTCTATTCGGCGCTGGACGAAACGGCGACGCCGCTGGGGGCGCGTCTCCTGCGCAATTGGATTTTGCGGCCGTCGGTGGACCGGGAGGAGATCGAAGCGCGGCTCGATGCCGTGGCGGAATTGAAATCGAAAACGGTGATCCGCGAGGAGATCCGAAAAGACCTGGCGGGCGTGCAGGACCTGGAACGATTGACGAGCCGCGTGGCGCTGGCAGCAGCGACGCCGCGGGACCTGCTGGCGCTGCGGAATTCGCTGGAGCATATCCCGCTGCTGCGCGGGTTCCTCACCGGGTGCCCGGCGCGGCGGCTTCGCGAGCTGCACGGCCTGCTCGATGAATTGGCGGACGTGCGGGAGCTGGTGGCACGTGCGATTGCGGAAGATCCGCCGGCAATAAAGAGCTACGGGCCGGCGGCGCCGGGGGTGATTCGCGCCGGCTACAACGCGGAACTGGACGAGCTGCGCGGGCTGGGGACCAAGGGCCGGCAGACGATCGCGGCGATGGAGGAGCGGGAACGGAAACGGACGGGGATCGCGTCGCTGAAGGTGCGCTACAACCAGGTGTTCGGCTTTTATATCGAGGTGTCGAAAGCGAACCAGCATCTTGCGCCGGCGGATTTCGAACGGAAGCAGACGCTGGTGAACGCGGAACGGTTCACCACCCCGGAGCTGAAGGAATACGAACGTAAAGTGCTGGAAGCCGACGAGCGGATTCTGGAGATCGAGGAGCGGCTGTTCCGCGAGGTTCGCGGGCAGATCGGTGCGCAGGCGCAGCGGCTGCGGCAGACGGCCGCGGCGGTGGCGCAACTGGACGTGCTGGCATCGTTCGCGCATTCGGCCGCGGGGCGCAACTACATCCGGCCGGAATTCGCGGTGGAAGGCGCGGAGACGGCCGACCAACTGCTCCTGGCGGCGGCGCGGCATCCCGTGATCGAACGGCTGCTCGAAGAACGCGGCGAGCGATTCATTCCCAACGATTTGTATCTGGACTCGACCTCGCAGCTCATCCTGCTGATTACCGGGCCGAACATGGGCGGTAAATCGACCTACCTGCGGCAGGCCGCGCTCCTGGTGGTGATGGCGCAGATGGGATCGTTTGTGCCCGCGCAGCAGGCACGGCTGCCGATTGTGGACCGGATCTTTACGCGTATCGGGGCGTCGGACAATCTGGCGCGCGGCCGCTCCACCTTCCTGGTGGAGATGAGCGAGGTGGCGGCAATCCTGAATCTGGCGACGCCGCGGAGCCTCGTTCTGCTGGATGAAGTGGGGCGCGGGACCGCGACGTTCGACGGACTCTCGCTGGCGTGGGCGGTGGTGGAGCATCTGCACGCGCGGACACGCGCGCGAACGCTGTTTGCGACGCACTACCACGAGTTGACCGAGCTCGGGGGCCTGCTGCCGGGAGTGAAGAACGTGCACGTGTCGGTGCGCGAGTCGGGGCACGAAATCGTGTTCCTGCGGCGCGTGGAACCGGGGAGCGCGGACAAAAGTTACGGCATCGAAGTGGCACGGCTTGCCGGGCTGCCGCCGGGAGTGATTGAACGGGCGCGAGAAATCCTGTCGAAGCACGAAGTGAAGGAACACAAATTGACGGCCGAGCTTTCACCGGGGGCCACGGGCGGAAACGGAGCGGGCGGCGCGCCTGCGGTCGAGCCGCCGATGTTTACCGCGATTGACCGCGAGGTGCTGGAAGCGCTGCGTGCGGCGGACTTAGACCACATGAGCCCGCTGAATGCCATGAACCTGCTCGCAAAATTGAAGCAGCAGGTCACGGAATGAGCGGGCGCCGCTCCAAAGCCTCCGAAAACTCCACGATGCGCGTGATTGGAATGATTTCCGGGACGTCGGCGGACGGGATTGATGTCGCGCTGGTGCGCGTGAAGAGACAGACAGGAATGCCCGTCCCACTCCGGGCGCGGCTCGAAGGGTTTGCGTGTTTTCCGTATCCGGCGCGGGTGCGGCAGGAGATTCTGCGGATTGGTTCGGGAGCGGTGGCCACAGCGGGAGAAATTGCGCGGCTGAACGTGCTGGTGGGAGAGCTGTTTGCGAAAGCGGCGCTCGATGGCGGCCGGACATTTCGGGTTGGGCCGCGCAGCGTGCGGCTAATCGGCTCGCACGGGCAGACCATTTTTCATCAGGGTCAGCCGGCTCCGTATCTCGGAGCGCGCGGGATTGCCGCCACGATGCAGATTGGCGAACCGGCGGTGATTGCTGCATGGACCGGAATCCCCACGGTCGGAGATTTTCGGCCAGCGGATCTAGCCGCTGGCGGGCAGGGCGCCCCGCTGGTCCCGTTTGTGGATTTTCTGCTGTACCGGCACGCGCGGCGCGGGCGCGTGGCGCTGAACATCGGCGGCATCGCGAACCTGACGGCGATTCCAGCAGGCGCACGGGCGGAAGACGTATTTGCGTTCGATACCGGCCCGGGGAATATGGTGATCGATGCGCTGGTGGCGCGCATGACGGGCGGGCGTAGCCGCTATGACCGCAACGCAACGATAGCGCGGCGCGGACGGGTGGTTCCGGCGTTGCTCAGGGCGCTCGGTGCGGACCCCTTCTTTCGAAAACGGCCGCCGAAGTCGGCCGGGCGGGAGGATTTTGGCGAGGAGTTCGTGGAGCGCGCAGTGAAATGGGCGAAGCGCACCGGGGTGCGGCCGGAAGACCTTCTGCACACGGCGACGGTGCTTACGGCCGTGACGATTGCGCAGGCCGTACGTCGGTGGGTGGCGCCGCGGATGCGAGTGGACGATTTAATCCTGTCCGGCGGCGGTGCGCACAATCCGTTGCTGATCGAGCGGCTGCGCGCCGGGCTCACCGGCGTGGCGATTGTGCCGTCGAGCCGGTTTGGCGTGGGCGAGGATGCGAAGGAGGCGTTCGCTTTCGCCGTGCTGGCATACGAATCGTTCCACGGCCGCCCGGCGAATTTGCCGGGAGCTACCGGTGCGCGGCGCGGGGTCGTCTTGGGGAAATTGTGCAGGCCGTGATGCCCTCGGCCGGCAAAGATCGAAAATAAGGGCAGCCCGAAGGCCATTGAGTGCGAGAGGCCCCGTCGTTTGGGGCCTCTCGCCTTTTAAGGGCGCGGCGGCCACCATCCCGAGGAGCGGCGACAAGGGGAAACCGGGCGGCATTCGAGGGGCAGGCGGAATGGATGGTGGGTCGGAATCAAAAGGCGAGAGGCGCCTGAACCGCGGCGCCTCTCGCACTCAAAGGGCTTCGCACTGCACTATCAATTCGCGGCGGTGCTTTTGCCGGGCGCTGCCGTGCCGCCTTCGATGGCGGCGCGGATTTCGGCTTCGGAGACGCGCCCTTCGCGGATGATCCTCCAGCCGCTTTCGCGCAGGTCCACGATCGTCGAAGCGAGAACAGCCCCGGTCTCGCCGCCGTCGAGGATAAGGGGAAGGCGGTCGCCCAACTGGGCGGCGAGCAGTTCCGCGTTGGTGCTCGATGGATGGCCGGAGAGATTCGCGCTCGTGCCTGTGACCGGCCCGCCGAAGGCCTGGATGAGCGCCCAGACGAGCGGCGCGTTCGGCATGCGCAGCGCCACCCGGCCGGTGTTGCCGGTAACCTTGAGCGGGAGGCGCCGCGAAGCTTCGATGACGATGGTCAGCGCGCCGGGCCAGAACTTCTCAGCGAGAGGCACAAAGCCGTCGGGGATGTTGCGCACCAGCTCAACGGCCTGCTCCAGCGAACGCACCAGGATGGGCAGGGCGCGCGTTTCCGGACGCCCTTTGACGCGGTAAATCTGCTCGACCGCGGCGAGATTGAACGGATCAGCGGCGAGGCCATAGAAGGTGTCGGTGGGAATGCCGACAACCTGGCCCCTGCGGATAAACCCAGCCGCGTACGCGACGGGCTCCGGCTCAGGATTTTGCAAAGTGACTCGGACGATCTCTGCGGTCAACCTACACGCTCTCGGCCCCGCGCCCCACTGCGCTCGTGCACGGGAACTGTATAGTCTGTGGACGCTACCATAGGCCCCTGTTCCCCGCAATAAGCAGAAATACAAAGATTTCTGGCGGCCGCAGGGGGTGACAATTGCCGGGGGCATCACGGTGCCGAGGCTTTGGCTTTCGGACCATGCCCGCGGCTGGCGCGGCTAGCGGGCGTGCTTTTCAATCAGGGGCAGGGATTCGACCAGCACGTGGCCGACGATGGCCAGACTTCGCGGGCTGACTTTGTCGAGCGTGTCCTGCGCCGTGTGCCAGAAGGTGTTGCCGGACTCGAAATCGATAAGGTCTATGGCTGTTACGCCGCGACGGACAAAGGGATCGTGGTCGTCGCCGACGGGGCCCTGGCGGTCGTCCAGGAAAATCTTGCCGTAGCCGAGGCGCCTGGCGGTGGACCAGATCAAATCCACCAGCCAGGGGGTGGAGTTCGCTTCGCGGCGGATTTCCAGGTCGCGGTCGCCGATCATATCGGCCAGGACGACGGCTTTCACACGCTTCAGTTCGCCCGAAACAGCGAGCCGCGCGGCCAGTTCCCGGCTGCCGTAAACGCTGTCTTCATCGGTCCACTGCGCCTTGCCGTCAATCACGGACTGGGCCTCCTCGCCATCGAGAAACGCAATCCACAGGCTGGCGGAGTTGAGCTTGTGCGCGGGATTCGCGCCGCAATAGAGGCGGGCCATTTCCAGCATCACGCCGGTGGACGACGCGGAATCGTTCGCGCCGACAAAATGTTCGACGCGCACGGTGTCGTAGTGCGTGATCAACAGGATGATGTCGCGGCCGGTGCCGGGGATTTTCGCGACGATGTTCTTCATGTGGATGGAACCGAGGGGGGTCTGCGCGGTGAAATCGTCGTCCTCCTCCGTGCAACCGAAGGCCGCGAGTTGCGATTTGATGTAGTCCTGCGTCTTCGCGATGGCTGGGGAGCCAGGCGGCCGGGAGCCGAAGCCCACCTGTTTCACGAGATAGTCCCAGGCGCGCGCGCCGTCGAAGCCCGCGGTCTGGGTAGCGGGGGGAGCGGCGTCGGCGGGAGAGATCGCCGGGGAATGCTGTGGTTGCACCGCGGCTGGGGCGGAGGCGGGAGGTTGCGCCGGCTTTTCTGCGTTGGTTGAAGCCGCCGAACAGCTGACCAAGAGTGCCAGGAGTAGAAACCCAACAGCGCAGAGATGTAGGGGCACGACATGTCGTGCCCCTACGAAGATGCGGCGGGGACATCGGACGGGTGGAAAGCCCGTACCGCTTGGGCGGAACGGCGCGTTCACGCCGCACCGGCGCCGGAAAGTTGCTCGGCGCGCTTGCGTTTGCCGCGCACCACCAGCGCAGCCACACCGATGCCCAGCAGATAGAGCACAATCATCGGAGCCATAAAGACGAGCATGGTCAGCGCGTCGGTGGTCGGCGTGATGGCCGCGGCAACAATCGCGATGACCAGGATCGCGTACCGGAAGTTTTGCCACAGGAACTGCGGCGTCACGATCCCGAACAGCGCCAGCACGAAAATCAGGATGGGCAACTGGAAGACCAGGCCCAATCCGGCCAGCACGATCATGGACATGTCGAAGTACTCGTTGATGGAAATCATGGGCGTGAATGGCCCGGGAATGCTCAGCAGGAATTTGAGCGTCATGGGCAGCGCCAGGTAGTAACCGAACGCGGCCCCGGCCAGGAACAGCCCGGTACCGAATCCGATGAACGAGGCGACGGCCCGGCGCTCGTGCCGGTAAAGGCCGGGAGCGACAAAGAGCCAGATCTGGTGCAGGACGAAGGGAAGCGCGAGCACCAGGCCCAGGTAAACTCCCACGGTGATATAGAGAGTCAACGGGCCCATGGGGCTGGTGTACACCAGCTTGTTGGAAACGTGCGCGTCGTCCAGCGCCTTGACCATGGGCTTGGCGAGAAACCGGTAGGCCTTGTCGGAAATCAGCAGGCCGACGGCCACGCCGCAGCCGATGAAGAGCAGCGCGCGAAGGATGCGCGTGCGCAGCTCCACCAGATGCTCGAAGAAGCTCATGCGGGCCGTGCCGTCATGCTCCTCGTCCGGCCGCGATGTGGGATCAGGCTGAGTGGACATCGTGGGAGGAACGATTTTCCTGCGAAATGTGTCCCGAATCTTTCGCTGTCGTATTCGCCACGCTTCCGGGCGGCGCTTGCTGCGGTGGGACAGCCTCCCCGCCCTGACGGGGCATTCCTGCCTGTCCTCCATCTGTGACATCGGCCGGCGCGGTCGCGCCTCCGCCCGATGGTAGGGGCGGACCCGTGTGTCCGCCCGATGCGTTGCCCGCGCCTTCTGGTGGAGCGCTGGAAGCTTCCAGGGCCTTGCGGCGCGCCTGCTCTTCCTTCTCGCGCGTTTGCCGTTCGATTTCGGCGAACTCCTTCTCGATCACGCTGCGGAAGTCGGTGGAGGCGCGGCGGAAGTCGCCCAGTACCTTGCCGACTTGCCGGGCGATTTCCGGCAGCTTTTCCGGCCCGAAAACGAGCAGGGCGATGATGAAAATTATGGCGAGATGAGTGAAGCTGAACACGGCGCGTCGTTTCCGCCCTTGGTGGCCTTCGAGCGATGATAGGCGCACCGCTGGAAACGTGTCAAACCGCGCGGCGGGCCGTATGCTATACTTTTTCGGCGAGGACGAATGGCCACTGGAACACGTGCAGGACGCAGTTTTGTAGTGGTTTGCAGCGTTCTATTTGCCTCCGCGCTGCTGGGTGGGCTCTACGGCTCCTCCGCGCGAGCCACCGGGGGCGACTCGATTGACTTGCAGGAATCCATCCGGGCGTTTACCCGCGTGGTGGCCGTGGTCCAGCACAATTACGCCGAACCCATCGACACCGATAAGGCGATTTACAACGGAGCCATCCCCGGAATGCTGCGGGAACTCGACCCGCACACCGTATTCTTCGATAAGCGGCAGTTCGACGTTCAGCGCGAGGACCAGCGCGGGAAGTACTTCGGCGTGGGGATGCAGGTAGCTCCGCGCGACAACCACACCGTGGTGATGGCGCCGTTTGTCGGCTCCCCGGCGTACCGTGCGGGGATCCGCCCTGGCGACGTAATCCTGAAGGTGGACGGAAAGCCGTGCGACGGGCTGACCACTCCGGAAGTGGCGGACATGCTGAAGGGGCCGAAAGGCACCACCGTGCACATCGGCATCGGGCGGGAAGGCAACGAGAAGATGCTGGAATTCACGGTGACGCGCGACGAGATCCCGCGGCACGGCGTGGATAATCCACTGATCGTGCGTCCGGGAATCGGCTACGTGCGCGTGGCGCAGTTCAACGAGACCACCGACCAGGAACTGGCCGAGGCGCTGGATAAGCTCGACTACCCGAGCCTGAAGGGGATGATCCTCGACCTGCGGAACAATCCCGGGGGCCTCTTGAACGAAGGCGTGGGCGTGGCGGACATGTTCCTGGACAAAAACCAGCTCATCGTGTCGCATCGCGGGCGGGCCTCGGCGGAGCGGCGGTATTACGCGCTCAAGGGAAATGGCGGAGTGCGCGTGCCGCTGGTGGTGCTCATCAACGGCCAGAGCGCTTCGGCGTCTGAGATCGTGGCGGGAGCAATCCAGGACCATGACCGCGGGCTGATTCTGGGCGAAACGAGCTTCGGGAAGGGGCTGGTGCAGACCGTGCTCACATTGAGCGAGGGCACCGGGCTGTTCCTGACCACCGCGAAGTATTACACCCCGAGCGGGCGGCTGATCCAGCGGGACTATAAGACGACTTCACTGTGGGACTATCACTACAACCGCAAGACGCCGGAGAAGCCGACGGAGATCAAATTGACCGACGGCGGGCGGCAGGTGACCGGCGGCGGCGGAATCACACCGGACGTGGTGATCGCGGAGCCGAAATTCACCCCATTCCAGACGATGCTGTTCCGCCACCGCGTACTGCTGCCGTTTGACCTGGGCGTCGGCGATTTTGTGACCTACTACCTGGGACAGAATCCGACGGTGACCAAGGATTTCGTGGCGGACGACGCGGTGATGAACGAGTTCCGGCGATTCCTCGGGAAGCAACAGATCCAGTACACCGAGGCGGAGCTGGCCGAAAATATGGAGTTCATCCGGCAGCGGATCAAGCAGGAGATTTTCCTTTCCGTGTTCGGGCAGGCGGAAAGCTACAAAGTGGAGCTGGAAAACGACGTGCAGCTCCAGCGCGCGATCGATGAGCTTCCGCAGGCCCGGGCGCTGTACGACAATGCGCGGAAACTTCTGGCGCAGCGTTCGGCCGCGCCGGGACAGTAGGGCCTGGCGCGCAACCTGCGGCGCACGCCGGTCTTGCGGGTTCGCGGGATTCCCTTCTAGAATTAAATCGAGTGGGCCGCTAGCTCAGCTGGGAGAGCGCCTCGTTCGCAACGAGGAGGCCGTGGGTTCGAATCCCATGCGGTCCACCAAACCTTTCCCCAATTTTCCGCCATCGAGATAGCGCTGCGCGGCACTCAGTTGAGCAGGATGCCCACCAGGGAGGCGGACATCAGATTGGCCATGGTTCCCGCGAGCATGGCGCGGACGCCGAGCCGCGCGAGTTCGGATTTCTTGTTGGGCGCGAGAGCGCCGATTCCGCCGATCTGAATCCCAATCGAGCTGAAGTTGGCAAAGCCGCAGAGGGCGAAGGTGGCGATGGTGAAGGAGCGCGGATCGAGCGAGCTCTGCATGGGCCCGAGCCGCTGGAAGGCCACCAGTTCATTCGTCACCATGCGCAGGCCCAGCAGGTTGCCGATCGCGGGACAATCGCGCCAGGGAACGCCGATCAACCACGCCACCGGAGAAAACAGCCAGCCAAACACCTGCTCGATGCTGGAGGGAAACCAGGCGAACCATCCGTTGACCAGACTGAAGCAGCCGTCCACCAGATAGATGAGAGCGATGAAGGAAATCAGCATGGCGGCCACGTTGAGCGCGAGGTGGAGGCCGTCGAGGGTGCCGCGGGAGATGGCGCCGAGCGCGTTCGGGTCGCGTTCCATTTTCGCCATTTCCACGCGGCCCGCGGTGAGGGGCCGTTCCGTCTCGGGGACGAGAATCTTGGCGATCAGGATGGTTCCCGGGGCGGTCATGATGACGGCGGCGAGCAGATGTTCCGCCCGTATGCCGTAAAGAATGTAAGCGGCCATGATGCCGCCGGAAACGTGGGCCATGCCGCTGGTCATGATGGTCATGAGTTCGGAACGGGTCACCTCCGGCAGGAAGGGGCGGATGGAGAGCGGAGCTTCCGTCTGGCCCATGAAGATGCTGGCGGCGACGTTGAGCGACTCCGCGCCGCTGGCTCCCATGAGGGAGGTCATGACGCGAGCCGCGGCCTTGACGATCAATTGCATGACGCCGAAGTGATAGAGCAGCGCAAAGAACGCGGCGATAAAGATAATCGTGGGCAGCGCCTGGAACGCGAAGATGAAACCCGTGGACGAGCCCTTCTGCCCAAAGGCTCCAAACACAAAGGAAGAACCGTAGAAGGCAAAATCGAGCAGCCAGTTGACGGCAGCGCCGAGACGCTGAAACAGGTAGCGTCCCTGATTCCATTGAATGACCAGGAGCGCAAAGGCGATCTGCAAGCCGAGCCCCCAGGCGACGGTCCGGTAGCGAATCGCGCGGCGGTCGGTGGAGAAGAGGTATCCCAGGGCGAGAATGACGAGGATTCCGAGAACGCCGACGAATCGGTGCATGCCGTGCTCCTTTGCGAAGAAACGCCCGCCGTCTCGCGGCGCGAATCGCCCGACAATCGCGGACGCCGTCGAGTTTTGGCTCGACAGGGAGCCGCGATCTTACTACGCTGAAGCCGCGACCCATCAAGGGAGAGGCACAACGATGCGCAAGAACGCGGCGCGAGAAAAGACGAGGCAGACGCTGATCGAAACGGCGAGAGCGGCGACGCGAAACGCGCACGCCCCGTATTCGAACTTTCGTGTGGGCGCGGCGCTCGTGACGCGCGGCGGCGAGATCTTTTCCGGCTGCAACGTGGAAAATGCGTCCTACGGGTTGACCAACTGCGCGGAGCGAACGGCAATCTTTTCCGCTGTGGCGCAGGCGGGCCCGGGGATGGAAATCGCCGCAATCGCAGTGGTGAACGCGAAGGGCGTTCCGTGCTCGCCCTGCGGCGCCTGCCGGCAAGTGATTTACGAATTCGGCCCGAAGGCGATGGTTTATTTTCAAGGGAAAAAAGGATGGAAATCGGCGCTGATAACCGAACTCCTGCCCGAGGGATTTCGCCTGAAATGAATCCGGAACCGGACACCCACGAGCCGATTCGAGCCATCGATCTAATCCGCAAGAAGCGCGATGGGGGCGAACTGACGCGCGGTGAGATCGAAGCGTTCGTTCGCGGCGCGACCAGCGGCGAGATCCACGATTATCAGGTGTCGGCGTGGCTGATGGCGGCCCTACTGCGCGGGCTGAGCCGGGCAGAGACCGCCGCGCTGACGGACGCCATGGTGCATTCCGGGCGGGTGCTGGATCTTTCGGAGTTCGCTGCGGCAAAGGTAGACAAACATTCGACGGGCGGAGTGGGCGACAAAACGTCGCTGATTGTGGCTCCGGCGGCGGCGGCGGGAGGACTCGTGGTGCCCATGATCAGCGGCCGGGGACTCGGGCACACCGGGGGCACGCTCGACAAGCTGGAAGCGATTCCTGGCTTTCAGACGCAGCTCTCGCTCGATCGTTTCCGCGAAGTGCTGCGCGGGTGTGGCTGCGCGATCATAGGCGCGACGTCGGAGATTGCTCCGGCGGACAAAAAGCTCTACGCGTTGCGGGATGTGACCTGCACGGTGGATAGCCCATTCCTGATCTGCGCCTCGATTATGAGCAAAAAAGCGGCCGAAGGCATCGATGGGCTGGTGCTGGACGTAAAGACCGGCTCGGGCGCGTTTATGAAGACGGAAGAGGACGCGGTGTTTCTGGCCGACTTGATGGTCGAAACGGGCGAGCGCATGGGGAAGAAGACGGTGGCACTGATTACCGGGATGGACCAGCCGCTGGGGCGCCGCGTCGGCAATGCGCTGGAGGTGGAAGAGGCGGTGGAAGTCCTTCGCGGCGAAGGACCGGATGATCTCCGGGAACTGTGCAAAGAACTGACGGCGTGGATGTTCCAGGCGGGCGGGCTCACGCGCAGCTGGGAGGAGGCGAAGCAGCGGTACGAAGGTGTGATTCGCTCCGGTGCCGCGCTCGATAAATTCCGGGAAATGGTGGCGCGGCAGGGCGGCGCTGCTGCCGCGGTGGATCGTCCCGAGCTTCTGCCGCATGCGCGGTGCGCGGCGGAAGTAACGAGTTTGCGAAGCGGCTCCGTATGCGCGATGCAATGCGAAGCGGTGGGAACCGCGTGCGCGATTCTGGGAGGCGGCCATGAGCAGAGAGAGGACGCAGTGGATCCGGCGACGGGAATCCTGCTGCACAAAAAAGTGGGGGACCGGGTAGCCGCGGGAGAATCGCTGTGCACAATGTTCTACAACGAGGAAACGCGCGCCGCGCGGGCGAGCAAGCTTTTGCAAGAGAGCTACACAATCGGAGAGGACGTTCCGGCGGCACGGAAGCTTGTGCGCCGGGTGATCTCCAAGTCCTAGTCAGGCCGTCGCGCGCGACCCCAGGCCGACAGCGGACAGGCTGAAAGCCTGTCCCACTTAACCCTCCTGGAGGGCGCGGAGCTGCTTATCGGTGCGGCGGAGGCGGGACGCGAGGGTGCTGGCGACGGCTTCAAGCAACTGGATGGCGATGCGTTTGTGCTCTTCGGCCAGGCCATCGAAGCGGTCGCGGGAGAGCAGGAAGAGGTCGGTGTCCACGAGGGCGATGGCTTCTGCGGAACGCGGGTGGCGGTCGAGAAAGGCGAGTTCGCCAACGAAGTCGCCACGACCGAAGGTGGCCACGTGGTACATGAGCTTTTCGCCGAGGGGGATTTGTACGCGGACCGCGCCGCGGCGGATGAGAATGAGTTCCTGACCCTCGTCCTTTCGGACGAAGATTGTTTCGCCCGCCTTGTAGGAACGCTTCTCCATGCAGGCTTCGAGCGCGAGGAGGGTTTCCTCCTTGCGGCCGGCAAACAGGTCCATCTCGCGGAGATCGAGCAGGGCTTCCGCGGGACGGGCGGGGAGCTGTTCAGCCAGAATGCGATCCTCGATCCAGAGGAGGGCGTCGTCGCGGGTGGCGAAGACGCGGACGAAGCGTTCGGGGCGGACGATGCCGACGCGCTCAAAGTACTGAGCCAGGTCCTGGCCGCTGGGCACCTGGAGAGCGAAGTGGCAGAAGATGAGGAAGGCGCGGCGTTCGGAGAGGATGTCTTCGACCTGCTCGAGCACGCGGGCGGCGGTGACGTCCACGCCCTGGACGCGGCGCATGTCGAGGACGATGTATGTGCGTTCCTTGAGATCGGGCTCGAGCGCGGTAAGGAGCTGGTTGGCGGTGCCGAAGAACAGGCTGCCTTGAAGCTCGAAGATCGCGGTGCAATCGCCGCAGCGTTCGAGGACGGCAATTTCCTCGGGCAGGCGGACGCGGCGCGAGAAAAGCTGGTTGCCCAGGATGCGGCGATGGACCACCGAGCCGCCAATCTGCTCGCGCAGGAAGAGCAGGATGGCCAGGCCGATGCCCACGGCGGAAGCAGCGATCAGGCTGACGCCCTGGGCCACAACCACCACGACCACGATGACGCCAAAATCCAAAATGGTGGAGCGCGAACGGAGCAGGGTGAGGCTATGGCGGTCGCACATGCGGAAGCCGACGATAATCAGAATTCCAGCGAGCGCGGCGACGGGAAGCCAGGCGATTCCTGGCCTAAGCAGAAGAAAGGCGACGAGCGAAAGGGCGCCTTCGAGGACGCCGGAAAGACGCGTCTGGCCGCCGCTGGTCATGTTGACGAGCGTGGCACCCGTTTGCCCCGAACCGGGGATGCCGCCGACGAGCGAGGCGCCGATATTTCCGAGCCCCTGGCCGATGAGCTCGCGGTCGGAGTTGTGACGCGTGCGCGTGAGGGAGTCGAGGATGACGCTGGTTTTCAGCGTGTCGATAGACAGCAGGACGGCGAGAGTGAGCGCGGGGCTGAAGAGATCTTGCAACTGGGCCAACTGGAGCGTGGAGATGGCCTTTACCTGCGCGATGAGCGAAGCGAGGAAGCCCGAGCCGGCCGACAGGGAGCCGATGACCATTCTGTTGTTCACGAGCGTAAACATGGCGGGATGCGAAAAGCCCAGAGCGATGTAGGCTATGCCGCCGGCAATGAGCCCCAGGATCGCGGCGGGAACTGCTTTGGTGACCTTTGGTGCGATGAGCATGATGCCCGCTGTGACCGCGCCGATCACCAGGCCTTTCCAGTTCCATTGGGAGACGGAGAGGAGTGAGGCGAAGAAGCCGAGGCCTTTGGGAACGCCGAGGAATTTGGGAATCTGGCCGACGATGATGACTAGACCCACGCCAGTCATGTAGCCACTGACCACGGGATAGGGCATGTATTTGATGAGGCGGCCGAGGCGAGCGGCACCGAAAATCAGTTGCAGCACGCCACAGAGCAGGCCCACCAGGGTAAGCAGAAGAAGCGCGGATGCCGGTGCGATACCGCCTCGGGCAAGCTCGACGGAATAGGCGGCCATCACGGCTGCGGCGGGAGCGGAGGGCGAGGTAATGAGGCGATTGGTGCCGCCAAATGTGGGAGCGATGAGGCCCAGGACGATAGTGCCGAGAATTCCGGCCATGGCGCCCTGCGCCGCATAGCTGGCGCCGAGAGGGGAGAGCACGGTAACGCCAAAGGCGATGGCGGAGGGCAAGGCGACAAGCATCGCCGCGAGACCGCCCCAGAATTCGCCCAAATAGTTGCCGGAACCCTGAATCTTCAAAGTGAGGGGATGATAGCACTGGGAGGCGGGGGCGCGGCGGAAGACAACGTCGGCGAGACGCCGGCGCTACCACTGGGCGCGTTGACGGGGCTGCGAGCACAGATTAAGATGCGCGGACGGTGACGGACTCGGGACCTCTCGTCGGCAAAACCATCTCGCACTACCGCATCCTGGAAAAACTGGGCGGAGGAGGGATGGGCGTGGTTTACAAGGCGGAAGATACGCGCCTGAAGCGCCAGGTGGCGCTGAAATTCCTTCCGGAAAGCATGGCGCGGGACGCCGTGGCGCTGGAGCGCTTCCGGCGCGAGGCGCAGGCGGCCTCCGCGCTGAACCATCCGAACATCTGCACGATCCACGACATCGGCGAAGAGCACGGACTGGCCTACCTGGTGATGGAATTCCTGGAAGGGGCTACGCTGAAGCATCGCATCGGCGGGCGGCCGATGGAGCTGGAGCTGTTGCTGGAACTGGGAATCGAGATTGCCGACGCCCTGGACGCAGCCCATGCGAAAGGGATCGTGCACCGGGACATCAAACCGGCGAACATTTTTGTAACCACGCGCGGGCACGCGAAGGTGCTGGATTTCGGGCTGGCGAAGGTGACCCAACCCAGCGCCGAAGGCGCGACGCTGGGCGGACAAATGACCGCGGACGCCCACGCGGAACACTTGACCAGTCCGGGGACGGCGGTGGGCACGGTGGCGTACATGTCGCCGGAGCAGGTGCGGGGACAGGAACTCGACGGGCGCACGGACCTGTTCAGTTTCGGCGCGGTGCTCTATGAGATGGCCACGGGGATGCTTCCCTTCCGCGGGGAAACTTCGGGGGTAATTACCGAAGGAATACTAAACCGGACGCCGTCGGCGCCAGCGCGGGTGAATCCGGATCTGCCGCCGAAACTCGAAGACGTGATTCAGAAGGCGCTCGAAAAGGACCGGAAGCTGCGCTACCAAAACGCCGCAGACATGCGGGCGGACTTGCAACGATTGAAGCGCGACTCGAGCTCCGGGCGCATACCCGTGGCGGAGCCGGCGCCCGTGGAGCCGAGCGGCACCCAAGCTGCCGCGGTTTCCACCACAACCCAGCCAACAGCGATCGCGCTGCCGCAGAGCGCGGGAGGTTCGCGGCGGCTCGTCGGCGGAATCGCGGTTGCGGTGCTGGTTGTGCTCGCAGGGCTCGCTGCGTGGAAGCTGTTGCCGGGGATGGGAGGAAAGGCGCGCGGGCCTGCGGAGGCGAAAGCCATCGCCGTCGTGGAAATTGAGAACCTGACGCAGGACCCGTCGCTCGACTGGTTGAACAACGGGGTGGTGGAACTGCTCTCGACGAATCTGGCGCAGGCGAAATCGATCGAGGTAATTTCCAGCGAGCGGATCCGCGGACTGATCCGGGAACGAGTGAAGGGCGAAGGCAAACTGCCTGCGGGGCAGGCGCAGGAGGTGGCGCAGGCAGCGCACGCGGACATGTTTGTGAGCGGGGCGCTCTTGAAGGTTGGCGAGGGATTGCGGCTGGACCTGCGAGTGCAGGAGACGGCGACGGGAAAGGTGGTGTTGGCAGACAAGGTGGAAGCGGCGAACGCGCAGGCGGTGTTCGGGATGGTAGATCAGGCTGCATCGGGAATCCTGGCGCAGCTCGCCCCCGGCGAATCTGCCGCGCACTCAAACGTGGCCGCCATGCTCACTTCCAACGTCGAGGCGCTCCATGCCTACGAGCAAGGCAACTCCTTCTATGACCGATTTCTCCTGGATCAAGCCGTTCAGTCTTACCGGCGGGCGACGGAGCTAGATCCTCAATTTGCGATGGCGTACTACCACCTGGCTCTGGCGCTTGCCCCCAACGACACACCTGGAGCGAGGCATGCAATCGGCCAGGCCGCGGACCTCGCCGCACGCTTGCCCATCTCCCGTCTTCAAAAACTCCTCATCGAAGCGACGAAGCTCGGCTTCGATGGGCGAAATGACGAGCAGATTCAAGCTTACGAAACCGTGGTCCGTGAATTCCCACGCGAGATTGAGCCACGCATGGCTCTGGCCGCCTCTCTTTTCACCACTTCGCAGTCCGCTGAAGCCATGGAGGATCTTCAGGAAATCATCCGCCTGGATAGCAAGGTCGCCCCGGCATACAACATGCTGGGCTACAGGTACGCGGTGCAGGGCGATACGGCCCGCGGGGTCGAGGCGATCGAAAAGTACGCGGCCCTGCTTCCCCCCAACGACCCGAATCCCATTGATTCCTGCGGCGACGTGTATGCCATCACCGGCAAGCTGGACGAGGCGCTGGTGCAATACCGCAAGAACGTGGAGATTAATCCCGCGTTCACCGACACGGCGTTGAAAGTGGGGCTCGTGTACCTCGCACAAGGAAAATATTCCCTGGCCGAAGCAAGTACAAATGCGCTGTATTCGCGCGGGGACCCCCAAATGAAAGCCCTGGCAGCAAACGTCCTGGGAGACATTGAAGTAGGCCGGGGGGCGCTGGACCGCGCGGCAGCTCGTTTCGAAGAGTCTGCGCGGCTCTTTCGTACGAGCAATCCAACGTGGGCCAGGGATCCGCTGTTGAAAGCCGCCCAGGTTTACATGGAACAGGGCCGAACCGATGCCGCGCTCGCGCTGGGGAAGCGTGCCTCGGGCCCAGGGGCTGCGGACGTTCGCGCGATGGCTTATATCGTCATGAAAAATGACAATGCCGCGGAGAAGGAGTTTGCCGAAGTGCGCGCCACGGTTGCCCCACTGTTTGGGGAGTATGCAGCAGGCCACCAGGTAGAAATGGACCGTCTGGTAGCCCATATGTGGGCCGGAAAGTGGACGGAGGTAGTGGCCGCATGGTCGCAGCTATCCAAAACGGAGAAGGAAATCACGTCCGCAGTCGAGGGCCGTGCTCTGGCGGAAACCGGTTCGTACCAGGAGGCTGAGAAACAGTTGCAGATCGCGGCCACTTTTTCCAGGATTTGGGCCAGTCCGAACATCATCAACGCGAACAGCTTTCTGAGCGCCACGCTGCTGCAGTTCTATCTCGGCAAGGTGTACGAGCACGAAGGCAAGAAGACGGAAGCGATCAATGCGTACCAGGAGTTTTTGAAGCATTATGAGAATTCGACAGCGCGGTTGCCGCAGATTGCGGAGGCGCGGGCGGGGCTGAAGAGGTTGATGTAAGGGCCGTAGCGAGACCAGAGGAACAAGGCCGGCGCTACCTTGCTTGCTGGCAGCAAGGAATGCCGCTAGGATGACGATACTAAGAGAGAGGAAGCGCGAGCGCTGCCGGCGACAAAAAAGCCCGCCGGGGCATCCCGAGGCATCGGGACCGGCGGAGAAACGGGGCGGCAGGCCGCCGCACTCCAGATGGGGAAATTCGGTGAGAGATGAAGGAGCATTCTGACCTGAGATCGAGTCCCCGCATTCCGGCACGGATATCGGTGCTGATGGATGGGCGCGATCGCGCGCACAAGCCGTTTTCCGAGTCCACTTCGACGCTGCTGATCAACCACGGCGGCGCGCTGATTGCTTTGGCGGCGGAGCTGGAGCTGAACGACCGGCTGCAGATTACAAACCAGCAGAACGGGAAGAAGTTGGCGTGCCGCGTGGCCTGGCGAAGCGTGGCGCAATTGAACGGGCGGTGGAGCTACGGGATCGCATTGATTGATGCCGAGGGGGATTTTTGGGAGGCCGGGAAGCCCACGCCGTGAAAAGAGGCGCCGCTCAGGGACCCGGCGGCACTTCCCGCCACGAGCTGTCCGGGTAAGGGTTTTTCTCGGGAGGGGAATAAGGCGTCGTTCCCGGGTAAACAGCGATTCTCCAGCGCAGCAGTTCGCCGCCTTCCTCCGCCAGCCAGATGTGACGGTCTCGAAAGTACCGGATCAATTCCTGGTTGCTCTGCTCACCCATATCCCGTGCCCAGACCACTTTGGCGGTGTCGATGTCTGCCTCGTTAAACACCCATTCCCGATGAACGTTATGGGGCGGGATGTAGCGGACGATCACCAGGTGGCGGCCATCCGATTGTTCCAGTGTCTTCAGCACCTCGGCGCGGTCCTGAATGCCAGGCCAGGGAGAATCCCACGTAAATTTATAGTCGTCCGGCGCCAAATCGAGCGGATCGGCGATGATGCGGAAGCCGAACATCAGGATACAAATCGACGGAATCATGCGTACCAGCGTCAGCCCAACCGGTTTTCCCCACCACTTCCAAACGCGCAGGTGACGCATGGATTGGAGCAATAAGGCATAGGTGAGGGAAGTCGTCGGGCCCGCATAATGCGGGAAGAAAAATACGCCAACGAAGACGCCGACGCAGGTCAATGCTGCCGTCCAGGCGAGCAAACGAACACGACGGTCGCGAAGAGCCCAGGGCAACATGACCAGCGGCACAGCGAGAATCGGCCCAAAGTAAAAGGAGACGTACCTGCGAACTTTCATCCAACTCTCGACCAGGATCCCGGGGAAAGAACTCATCCTCCCATAAGTGCGCAATTCCCAGCCGAGATAGAATTCCCGCATGTCCGCATGGTGGTAGATTGGCGCTGGCTTGGCCTTTTGCCACATGAAATAAGGCGCCACGGCATACTGTGCCCGGTTGAGTTGATAAGGGAGGGTGAAGGGGCTGCCGAACACGCGCCAGTTGTAATAACCCATAGCCAAGGCAACTGTAGCCAGTACGAGCGCAATCGGCAGCACAACCCGCGGCAGCGAAATGCTCCACGGGGGACGATGTTTTCCCGCCAGCCACATCAGGAGGACCACAGCCACGGGCAAGCAGAGCAGCAGCCCCTCGTACGGCCGGGAGTTGGCCAAGATCGCGACGCCTACCCCCATCAACACGGCATCGCGGAACCGCGGCTGGCGCCTGATCCTGGGGAGTGCGCCGAGCACTAAGGCCCCGGCGAATGCCGCCGGCGGACCACCCCACTCGTTGTTTCCAAAGTGGCTGAAAGTAGCCAGACGCATCACAGCCAGCAAACCTCCCAGAAGGGCCCAGGGTGGCGGGAGCCACGCCTGCAGCATCCAGGTAATCGCGGCGCACATCGCGGCGGCACTGATCAAAACGCCGTACCAATATTTTCCGAAAAATAGTTTTCCTGCCGCAAGAACCAAGCCCTGCACCGGTGGATACATGGAGGCGTAGGTGGGAAGAAAAGATATGTGGAAAGTTTCGAAATGGATCCACATGGGGTGGGTGGGGTTAGCGAGCCTTCCGTGGAGGAACGTGTCTGCCATGAGCCTGTAGGAGAATTCGTCGTGAATATAGGGAGTGGGCGGGGGAAACCAGGGCAGAAGCGCCAAGCGGATGCACAGCGCCAGAACACCGACGAGAATCACCGCGGCGGTCTTTCGGCGGGCCAGTCTGCCGAAGGCCGCTTCCACCCTTTGGAACCAGCTCGCATCCAAGCGGGGAAACACAAATGCAAGGAGAACGGAGAACAGGGCACAGCCAGTTTCGATGTGCACCATGTTATCGCTGATAAAGCCATAGAAAACGTCCTTAAGGATCGTCTCCAGCCCCACTTCGGCACCTCTGTGAGCTTCCGGTCGAAGCCCGGCGGAAAGTATACGATGGCGCAAAATACTTTAGTGGCTTCTCGAGGAGGGAGTTTCGAGATTCGTTTGCTCCGCTGGCCGGCCTTAGGGAAATTCCCCGAAGCATGCCGGAGCCTGGTGAGTCGCCCTAACGATTATTGAGACTTTGGCGGGGCGATCTTGGAGATGCTTTCCACCTGAAAGCGCTTGTAGTCGGAGTAGCGCGTCACCGCGGTGACGCGAAATCCCTTGACCAGCAGCAGGCGCACGCCGACGTGCGCCTCTTCGTAGGTGGGCAGCCAGACCTCATTGTTGAGATAGGCCTGCTCAAAGACGAATCCGGTGCCGCGCTGGAGATTCACGAGCAGGCCGCCGGCGATTTTGGCGTCGCTGGTGAAGTAAGCCTCCAAGCGCGCAACATCGAGCGACTTTTCGTCGATCCAGATGACGCCGGCGAGTTTTTGAACGATTTTTTCGGCGAGCTTGTGGGGCTTGAATTCGGGATTGCCCTCGAAATCGAAGACGAGCACGTCCTGGCCGCGGAAGCGCTCGCGGCGGGGATTGATAAACTGGCAGGCGCGGAGGAAGATTTCGATATCGACATCGTCCTCGTCCTTCTCCTCCTTCCCTTGCTCGCGCGCTTTCTCTTCCTTGGCCTCTTTCTTGGCGGCGTGCTCTTGAATTTCCCGCACGCGTTTCTGGGCGCGCTCGTTTTCCTTTTTCTGTTCGGCGTCGCTCAGAGGTTTGCCGTTCTTTTTCACCAGCGTGGAAACCTCGTCGCCCAGCAGATAAAAGAAGGTGTATTCCGTGGTCTCGTGGCGCTTCACCGTTCCGTCGCCGGCGTATTCCGTTTCTTCCTCGGTTCGCGAACCGGCGTAGTTTTCCTTGATTTTGTCGATGGCTTTCTGGTTTTTGTCGATCTCGGAGAAAAGCTCCTTGAGGTCCGGGAGCTTCGCCTGCGAATTGCGGGGGAAGTCGAAGACGTGCTCGGGGATGGTCTCGTTGAGAGTGACGCGGGTGACGTCGATGCGGTAGATGGCGGGGCCGAAGCGCAGCTCGAGTTTGTGCGGGAGCTGGACGCCGCCCTCGGGACGATAGTCGGAATAGAAAATCTGGTGGTCACCGTCGCCCGAGGGAGAGGACTCTTTGACGAGCAGGTGGGTTTGTGAATCGAAGAACGCTTCGCGCTTCACGCCGGAGGCAGTGACGACCTCGACCTGCTCGGCGCCCCGCTCGCCGACCGTCGTGTGAGTGACCCAGGTGACGGTGAGCTTGTTGGATTTGAGATCGAGCAGGCGGGTGTTGGCGATCTGAGCGGCGGCTTCGATTTCTGAGGCTTCCGGGCCTTCGAGCGTTGCCGGATGGCCGGGCTCGAGCTCGCGCCATACGGACTTGCCGTTGTAGGCCTCGATGCGGCGGGTGCTGCCGGAAATGAGTTCGAAGTAGTAGCGATTGGGGCGACGAGTGTCGAGAGTGAAGGTGCCGGCCGCGGATTCGCCGGTGGCGGGGGCAACTACGCCTTCGAGGGCCATGCTGCGAAGCTGGGAGAGAGCTTTGGAGCCGCCTGAGGCCTTTACATATTGATCCACGATCTTATGGGCGTCCTGCGCACCTGCCGGGGGCGAGCAGAGCAGGGGAAGGAGGGCGAGGACGAGGTGCGAATGGCTGCGCATGCGCTCAGAAGTAAGAACGCAGAAACAGGAGAAAAGGTTTCCAGAGGAGACGGATGGGAAACCGCATCACAGAGGACACGGAGTCCCGAAGGTTCGGGACGGAGAACACGGAGAGGACAGGAAGGAGGGAGATGCCGGCCCTACAGGGCGGGTCACTGGGCCCGTGGCTTTGCGAACTTCGCGGGATCGATGGCAACGTTGTGGCGGATGTCGGAAAATTTCACCTGCCATTCGAGCGCCGGGTCGCTGTGCCGGAGAAGGGTGGGGACCTGCACGCCGTCAACGGAAATGTAGTTCGAGTAGCGATGCTCGATGGGCACGTCGCCTTCCGGAGTCGTTTGGGTGGAATCGTGGCGGAGGAGCAGCCCGCTCTCCGCGTCGAAATAGAAAAGCTCGGGAGGGCCGTCTGCCGGCGTGGCTTGCAAGACCCAGACGGGGCGTTCTTCTTCCATCGTCTTCTCGACAACGCGGACCTGGGCGAAGAGCGAACGGAGGCGCGACTCGTAAAGAAACTGGCTGCTGCGGCGCAGCTCGGCGAGCTCTTTTCCGGTCACCGCGCGCAGGCCGCTACGCGGCTCGGAAGTCCAGCCCTCTTTTCCGTCGAATGTGAGGATGTGGTCGCCGCCGTCGGGAATGGAGACAAGCGAATAGAAATGGTCGGGGGCTTGCATGTCGAGCTCGGCTGTGCCGGAGATGTTTTGCTCCTTAATCTCGAAGGTGCCCTTCATCACGCGGGAATTCAGTTTCTTGAGGGCCTGCTCGCCGCCGAGCCCGCGGGTGTAATGCGCGAGGACCTGCTCGACCGTGGGGAGCGAAGGAGTTGCCGTGGCGGGCTTCTTGGGGGCAGAGGGAGAGGCGGGCGCCTGGGCGGAGGCGGCTGCGGCGCACAACAGCACGAGGGCAGCAGCTGCGAGAATTCGGTTCACGACCTCACCTCCTAATCCGCGGCGGCGCCCGAACTGAGACGCGCGGCGGCCGACTCGAGGATGCCTTCGAGGCGGCCGGGCGTTGCGGGCTCGGGGCAACTGCCCTGCGCGAAGTCGCGGGTACCGCCACCCTTGCCGCCGGCGGCGGCCAGCGCGGCGCGCAGCAGCGTGTTCATGTCGCCGTGCAGTCCCTGCGACTGCGCAAACACAACGTGGCCGCCGGGACGCGCAGCGACGAGCGCGAGGGCGCGTCCGCATTCGACGATCTTGGTGGCCAGGAGGCGCAAGTAATCCGGCTCCGCGGGATCGAGAACGCGGCGGATCACGCGCACGCCGTCGCTTGCGGCCGCGGCCTCGTCCCATAGCGCGCGGGCCTCGTAGGCGGCCAGCCGGGATTGAAGTTCTTTGCGCTGCCGGTCGCCCTGGCGGCGGTCTTCCGCGGCGCGGGCCACGAGAGCAGGAAGGTCAGCGGGAGCGGAGGAGAGAGAGCGTGCCGCATCGAGAAGCAAACGGCGATCCTCCCGCGCTACGGCCAGAGCACGGCCGCCACACACGAATTCGACGCGCCAGTTCCCTTTCTGCTTCTCACATCCGCGCAGGAGGGTCAGGCCGATCTGACCGGTTCGCGAAACGTGGGTGCCGCCGCAGGGATTCATCTCCACCCCTTCGATTTCAATTGCGCGAAGGAGACCATCGCGCTGCACTTCTTTTCTGACGCCGGCGGCGGCGAACTCCTCGCGCGAGCCGAAGCGAATGAAGACGGGGCGGTCTTCGAAGATGATTTCGTTGACGCGCAGCTCGGCGGCAGCGAGTTGCTCGGGAGCGATCCCGCCCTGGGGCGCGGCGAGATCGATGGCGGACACTTCGCGGCCCAGGTGGAACGAGACCGTAGGATAGCCGAACAGCGAGACGAAGATGGCGGAAAGCAGATGCTGGCCGGTGTGCTGCTGCATGTGGTCGAAACGGCGGGGCCAGTCGATCGCGCCGTGCACGGGGCCGATGGGAAGCGCGCGGTCAGTGGTGTGAAAGATTTCTCCGGTGTCGTTCTCGGAAACGTCGAGAACGGCGGCGTCGCCCAGGCGGCCGGTGTCGAATGGCTGTCCGCCGGAAGACGGATAGAAGGCGGTGCGGTCGAGGACCGCGCGATGCTGGTCGCCGGCGGGAGTGCAGGCGAGGACGCGAGCGTCGAATTCGCGGAGGAAACTGTCGCGGTAGTAGAGTCGGTCACTCATCGGCACATTGTATCGCTATGGGATCCATCAGGTGCTGGATGCGAACGCGCTGGGATTTCCCCTCTGCCCTATGGTAGAATGGTATAGCATGTGAGGTAGAAAGGTATAACAGATGGCCCTAAACATCAAGAACCCGGAAACACAAAAACTGGCACAGAAACTTGCCCGGCTGACTGGGGAAAGCAAGACCGCAGCGGTGACTGAAGCGCTGCGCGAGCGCTTGAATCGGCTGAGTGGTGAAGAGACAAACGGGCTCGCGGAGCGCCTTTTGCAAATCGGCAGGCAGTGCGCCGTCCATTTGCGCGAGCCGTATCGAAGCATGGAACATGGGGACCTCCTGTATGACGAAAAGGGATTGCCGAAATGATTATCGACACCTCGGCGCTCCTTGCCATCCTGCGGGATGAACCGGAAGCAGCGTCGTTGGCCAAAGCTATCGCTGCTGACTCCAGCCGGCGCATCTCCGCCGTCAGCTACGTGGAGGCCGCGGTGGTGATTGACGCCAGCCGGGATCCGGTGGCGAGCCGAAAATTTGACGAGCTGTTGCGCGAGGCCAGATTCGTGATCGAGCCAGTGACGGAGTCCCAGGCGCGGATTGCACGTGAAGCGTACCGCGATTTCGGAAAGGGCAGCGGGCACGCCGCGAGACTGAATTTCGGCGACTGCTTTGCGTATGCGTTGGCGAAGGATTCAGCCGAACCCCTTTTGTTCAAGGGCAGCGACTTCAAGCGTACGGATCTGAGTTCAGTTCTCTGATTACTCCGGCAGTGCGCGCTGCCAGACTTCCAGATACTTGTAGCCGGTGCCGGTGTTGAAGAGGACGGTGCGGTCGGCGGGCTTGATAAAACCGTTGAGTGCCAGCTTGCGCGCGGCGACCACAGTGGCGGCGCCCTCGGGGGCAGCGAAGATGCCTTCGGTGGAGGCCAGTTCCCTTCCCGCGGCGAACATCTCTTCGTCAGTGGCTGCGATGACCGTGCCGCGAGCGCGGCGGACGGCGGTGAGAATTTCGACGTCGGCGAACGGTTTGGGGACGCGCAGGCCGGAGGCTGCTGTCGCCGCATTGGGAAAAATCTCGACGGTGTCGCGCTGGGCCTGCCAGGCGACGAGAAGAGGAGCGCAGCCCGCAGCCTGCACCGCGACCATGCGCGGGCGTTCGGCGCCGATCCAGCCCATGGCTTGCATTTCGTCGAATGCTTTGACCATGCCGATAAGGCCGACGCCGCCGCCTGCGGGATAGATTATGACGTCGGGAAGCTTTCCGTCCATCTGCTCCCACAACTCGTAGCCCATCGTTTTTTTGCCCTCCACGCGGTAGGGCTCTTTGGTGGTGGAGACGTCGAACCACCCTTCGCGCGGCGCGAATTCGGCGACATAGCGGCCGCAATCGGAAATCAGGCCGTCGATCTTGCGAACATCGGCGCCTGCGGCGCGGCATTCGAGGACGTTGGCTTGCGGCGTATCTGAGGGCATAACGATGACGGCGCGGAGGCCTGCGCGTGCGGCGTATGCAGCGAGCGCGCCGCCCGCGTTGCCCGCTGTGGGAATGGCCAGCGTCTTTGCGCCGAGTGCGCGGGCGCAGGTGACGGCAGCCGAAAGGCCGCGCGCTTTGAACGAGCCGGTGGGATTCAGCCCTTCGTCCTTTACTAAGAGCTGCGAGAGGCCGAAGCGAGCGCCCAGACGCGTGCAGGGAACGAGCGGCGTCATGCCTTCGCCGAGCGAAACGCGCTCACCGGGCGGCAGCACTTCCTCAAAGCGCCACATGGTGGCCGGACGCGAAGCGAGCGCCTGGCGCGTCAGCGTGCGCGCGGCGCGTGGAAGGTCATAGCGCGCGAAGAGCGTGCGGCCGCAGTCGCACAGATTGCGCAGCTTGTTGTGGGGATACGTCTTGCCGCAACGGCTGCATTCCAGATGCGTAATCGCGGAATCCATCGGCATCGAGCCTAGCGGACGAACTTGCAGGGTTCAATGGAAAACAGGTGGCCGCACGCCGGCGCGTTCCATGGCGAGCGAAACCCTGGATGGCATATATTTGCGCCATGCCAACATTCGCGAATCCCCGATTGCGGCGCTCGATTCGATCTGCCACGCGTTCGCTGCTAATTGTCCTGCTCGCGGGACTCGCGCTGATTCTGACAGCGGCCGCAGCGCTCCCAACGTCCATGCGACAGAAGGCTGGCGCCACCAATCAGCCGTTATTCCGGGTCACGCTGCTTGGAACGGGCAATCCTCGGCCGGCGATGTCGCGATTCGGCCCGAGCATTCTTGTGGAGGCGGGCGGCCGGAAGTACATTTTCGATTGCGGCCGCGGGGTCACCCAGCGCCTGTATCAGTTGGGCATTCCCTTCAACGACGCGGACGCGCTGTTCCTGACCCATCTGCATTCCGATCACACGGTGGGGATTTCCGACCTGTGGCTCACGGGCTGGGTAATGGGGCGCACCGTTCCGCTGCGCGCGTGGGGGCCGGCGGGAACGGCCGAGATGATGACCCATCTGCAGCAGGCGTACTCCTTCGACGTGCACATGCGGCGCGACGTGGACGAACATTTGCCAGCCGACGGCGCTGTGATTCAGGCGCACGACATCGAGCCGGGCGTGGTGTACGAGCAGGGGGGCGTAAAGGTGACCGCGTTCGCGGTAGACCACGGACCGGTGAAGCCGGCGTTCGGCTATCGCGTGGATTTTGCGGGGCGCTCCGTGGTGCTCTCCGGCGACACGCGGTTCTCAGAAAACCTGATCCGCTACGGGCAGGGCGTTGACGTATTGATCCACGAGGTGCTGGATCTGGACGCCTACCGCGGAGCAGACAAAGTCTATACGCCGCAACAGGTGCAGAAGGTGATCGACCACCATACGACGGCGGAGGAAGCCGGCATTCTCTTCTCGCGCGTAAAACCCCGCCTTGCTGTCTACTCCCATATCGTGCCGGTCGCGGCTCCCAACCTCATTGCTGCAACCCGGAGGAAGTACTCCGGCCCGCTCGAGGTGGGCGAGGATTTGATGTCCGTTGATATCGGAGAGCAGATCCAGGTGCACCGCCCCACGCCGTAGTTTTGTTTCCGCGCGCATGCCTGGACAGACTCAATCGAGCTGAACCTGTATGACATTGCGTTTCCCGAAGCCGGTGAGGTAAACCTCCGAGTGGCCGTACAATCGTGGTGTGCCGATTCGCCTGATCGCCATCGACATTGACGGAACGCTGCTCGACAGCCGGGGGCAGGTGCCGGAGGCAAATCAGAGTGCGATCGCCACGGCGGTGGAGCGCGGAATCGAAGTCGCGCTGGTGACCGGGCGGCGTTACACCTTCGCGATGCCGGTGGCGGAGCGTATCCCCACGCCGCTCACCATGATCGTCAACAACGGAGCGCTGGTGCGGTCGAAGCAGGGAGAAACGTTTGAGCGGCAGTTGCTCGCCCGGGCGAGCGCGCGGCGCGTATTGGAAGCGACGACCGATTTCCGTCTGGGCGCCCTGGTGCTGTTCGACAGGCCGCGGGAGAACCAGATTGTGTTCGAGCAGCTGGATTGGGCGGACCCTTCGCGCACCGACTACTGGCGGCGTAACCGCGAATACCTCTCGGAGATTGCGCACCTGGAGGACTGCCTGACCGAAGACCCCATCCAGGTGATGTATACAGGAGGGGTGGCAGAGATGCGACGGCTAGCAGAGCGCCTGGCCGGAACGGGATTTGCGGACGAATATTCGGTGCAGAGGACCGAATACGAGGCCAGGAACTTTACACTGCTCGATGTACTCCACCCCCAGGTTTCGAAGGGAGCGGCGCTGCGCGGCTGGGCGGCACGGCAGGGCTACAAGAGTGCCCAGGTAATGGCCATCGGCGACAACCTCAACGATCGCGAGATGCTGGGGTTCGCAGGCGTGGCCGTGGTAATGGGAAATAGCGTGGCGGAGCTGCGCAACGACGGGTGGCACGTTACGGGAACCAATGATGAGGGCGGCGTGGCACAGGCGATCGAACGATTTGCGCTCGGAGGCGAAGAGTCGAAGGTTAAAGCTTGAAAGTCGAAAGCTGGCCGGCCGAGGGGATTACTGCGGCGGATTGTTCGGATTTGTGGGCGGAGTCACGACCGGCGGCGTGACGATTGGCTGGGTACCACCAGGCAATGGGCCGCCGGGCAACTGAACGCCAGGAACCTGCGGCACCAAGCCGCCCGCGGCGGCAGCTTCTTCCGCGGGGTCCCAGATAAATTCCCACTCGCGATATTTTCCGTAGCCTTTGTAGAAACGGATGGATTTGCGGTCGATTTTGCTGCCCACCCCGACCAGTTGCCCGCCAAAAACGGTGCTATCCGACGTGCTCGCTCCCTGGATGGCCTGCTTGGGAGCTACCGGAGCGGGAGGAAGAGGCATGTCCTCGGGATTTCCGGAGGAGGCGTCGCCCGTGGGAGGCTGCACAGGCGGCTGAGTGGGAGGCTGGCCCTGGGCTGAAGTGGCTGCGCCGGGCTGCGCAGTTCCGGTCTGTCCCGCTCCCGTCTGAGGCGTGCCCAACGGGCCGGAACCGAAGAGACTGCTCTGCCCCGTGTTTGGCTGGTTTCCAACCGTACCGCCGACTCCGGCCTGAAGCGGAATCATGCCCAGCGGCATGGTGCGCGTCAGGCTGCCGATGAGCTGCCCGCCGGGGCCGACGTAGATGTAGCGCCATCTCCCGTCCGTCTCGTTCATCGGGTCTTTGTACTGTTTGCGGAGAAAGTGGACGTTGCCCGGGTTCTTCGAAAAATCCTCGACGGAGAGGGGGAAATGACCGTACTTGTGGTAGTAGAGGCGGATGGCCCGAACGTATTGCTCGCCGCGCCAGGCCATCTCCGCTTCCTTCTGCCGCCGGCCCTGGGTGACAAGGCGAGGCAGCGAGGCGAGCGCAGCAATGATCATCGCAGCGGCCATGAACACGACGAGCAGCAGGACAACTCCTGCCTCGCCCGTGCGGCCCCTCCGGCTGACGGGCTCGGAACCCGAGGGAGGCGCGGCCGGAGAACGGCGCGCGGATTCACGATGGCCCGTGGCGCTCATTGCTGTGGAGATTCTCACTGTGGGCTGGCCCCCGGCCCTTCCATTGTCAGTGTAGCACGGCGGCTGGAGCCGACCTCTTCCACCTCTGCTGAAGAGCTGGAGATGGTGATAATGCGATATTTCCCGAGCACGAGCTCGCCCTCGGAGGCGATAAACACCTCCTCGCCATTGGTGAAGAATCCTCGGCGCTTTTTGGTGGCCACATCATCGGTAAAGCCATAGTACTTGAAGGGAACCACAAGCGCAGGCGGTGGGGGCGGGAGATTCGGACCGGTGGGTGGCGGTGTGTGCGCCGGCTCAATCTTCTTCGGCGGTGGCGGCAGTACAGAACTAAAAATGTCGCGCCCGGTGGGCTTGTATTCGAGCTTGCGCAGCCGCTCAATGCGGTCCAGGTGCAGCGCGGGATTATCGATATCCATGGCCTGATAGGAAGCCGGAGCGGTGGAGCCCGCACGCACGGCGATCGATGTGCCGCCCACATACATATAAAACACCACGGCGGCGAGCACCACGCCCAGCACGATCAGGGTCGCCACTTTAGCGCGTTCGGACATTCTGGCGCCTCTAGCTCCGGAAATAGGTGCGCATCGTCAAACTGAGGCGCGCCCCACCTTCATGTCCCGAACTGAGAGACATGGAGTCGATCAGATAGAGATTCTTCGACCGTTCAAGCCCGTTGATGAATTTGACCAGATCGGAATACTCGCCTTCGACCACAGCGTTCACTTGGACCTGGATAATGCCCTGTTTGTCCGTGGGCTTTTGCTTGAAAGCCACAGCGCCGGCGGGAAGGCCTGCCGCGGCGGTGATTTTGCCGAGATCCGCTTCGATCGCGGAGTAGCCGGTGGAAGCGACCAGCAACGTGTTGTTCAGAAACTGGTCGCAGTCCTTCCGCACGTCGGGCAGTTGCTCGCGGATCTTTTGCGCGCGGCGGACGTCCGCGGCCATCTTGCGATCCTCGTCCTGCATGCGCTGCAGGGCGTTCCGGCTGGTTTCCGGATGGGCGGATTCGTAGTTCCAGACGACGGCGAACAACGCCGCGTCCACAAGCAGCAGCCCGGCAACGGCGCGGAGTACCCAACGCTGAACGGCTTCAACCGGGCGCGTCAATGCCCGCCCCCGGATTGCGCGCCCTTTCGCGCGGGAAGGAGGACGTGGTAATCGGCTTCGAGATCCAATTGCACCAGGTCTTTTTCCTCACTGTTCTTGCCCGGACGCGTTTCCGACACCAGTTCCAGGCCGGAAAACTCCTTGGCTTCTTCGAGGGCTTTCAGAAAGTCGAGCTTGCTCTTGTCGCTCAAAGCGCCGACGCGCATCTTGATGTGCAGCTGGTCGCCGGAAAGCGATGGCGAAATCGTGAGGATGCGGACACCGCCGGGCAGGCGATGCTCGAGGTCCAGAAAAAATTGGGTCCAGGGAAAACTGCGGTCGTCAATGATCCCGTTCAGGAAGGCGGCCTGCTGGGTGACCAGGCGGGTCGAGGGATCGGAGAAGAAGCGCTCCAGGTCCGCGCGCTGGGCGCGGAGTAGGGCGATATCCGCCTGCAGCCGCTCGACCTCCACCCGCAGCTCGCTGGTGGCGGCGCGGTCGCGGATCACCCTCAACCACAGCGCGGCGAAAAGGACGAGCGCGGGCACGCCGACAGCGATCGCCAGGGCGAAGAATCGCCTATGGTTCTCGACCGGCGAACTGGCCAGATTCAGTCGCGTGCGAATGGCGCTGTTCCTCCCTGGTGAATACGAAACTTACTGCTGCTGTGACGACATGAACTGTGCCCGCACAAAATGTGTTTGCTACGGCTGGCCGTGCAGCATCCAGCCTACGGCTGCTTCCATCACCCGGTCCACCTGTGCCCGTTCTTCGCCCGCCAGGCGGCCCTCCAGAGCAGCGGAGGCGATTACAGGCATCACCCGGCAGTGCAGCTCGCTCTCGAGCTGGGTGCGAAATTCTTCGGTATTGGAACCGAACCCCGCCAAGCGCACTTCGCTGACCTGCTGGCCCCAGGTGTCCTGAAAATAAGCGATCGAAGGGTAAACCTCGTCCAGCAGATTTTGCGGCGTAATGGCTGCGGCAGGCACATGGAGCGCGGTGCAACGGTACACCGCCAGCGCGCCGGAGCGGACAATGGCCGTGGTGAGGGTGTTACCTGCCAGCCGGGCGAGCAGCGCCGGCCGGGTGTCGTCCACGAGCGGAAGCGCCGCGAGCGTGGAGCTGAGCACGATTCCCACGCGGCGGTGCCGCGCTTCGAGCAATTCTTCATACTGCCGGATGATTTTCTGCTGGGCAATCGCGGCAAGCACGTGAACGGAGGCGATGGGAGCAGAAGGCGGTCCCGCCGGCTGCAGCGAGTAGGAGACGCTCGATTCCTCCGTCTCGAAGGGCACGCTCTTCCGCAGCCGGAAGCGCAGCAAGGGCACCGCTTCGGCGGGGTTCTTCGGGAAAGCCTCGAACTGGAGCAGGAAGACGCGCACGACTTCGTCCGGGATGATCAGGGCAAACTCGGTGCCATGACCGCCGACGCGCGCAAGCACACGGTCCATCACATCGCCCACCGCGGCGGGATCGGCCAGGTTCAGTTCCACCGGCGAGGGCACGACGGCGCCGGGCGGCACGGCTTCAAACGCATGGCTCTCCAACGCGCGCCGGCCCCTGCCGGCCAGGCGGGCCGCAGCCACACCCGCCGCGCTCACCTCGCAGACGAGATGAGGATGCGGCGGATCACCCAGCCAACGAACGAGCCGGGTGAGCGGGCCCGGAGGGCGCGGCTCCGTGACGAGGGTCGGCTGGCTACTACTCAATGAAGGTCACCTTGTTGATTTCGCGCAGCGTCGTGAGTCCGGCACGGACGCGCGCCAGGGCAGAATCGCGCAGAAAGGTCATGCCCTCATCGCGGGCGGCACGCTTGATTTCGCTGGTGGGCCGGCGATCCACAATCATCTCGCGAATGCGGTCGGAGAGATCCAACAGCTCGTGAATGGCGGTGCGGCCGCGGAAGCCGGTGCCCGAGCATTCCAGGCATCCCGCGCCTTCCCGGAACACCATGTCCTTCCATTGCTTGGGGTCCATGGCGTTTTGTTTCAGGACATCGGCGGAAACGGGGACGGGGCGGGCGCACAAGGGGCAGACGAGGCGCACCAGACGCTGCGCGAGGATGCAGTTGAGCGCGGAAACGAAGTTGTAGGGCTCGACGCCCATGTTGATGAAACGCCCGATCACGTCCACCACGTTGTTCGCGTGCACGGTGGTGAACACCAGATGGCCGGTGAGCGCGGATTGGATGGCAATCTGGGCCGTTTCCATGTCGCGGATTTCGCCGACCATGATTTTGTCGGGGTCGTGGCGGAGGATGGAGCGCAATCCGCGTGCGAAGGTCAGCCCTTTCTTCTCGTTTACTGGAATCTGGGTGATCCCGCGGATCTGGTACTCGACGGGGTCCTCGATGGTCACAATTTTGTCCTCGTCGGTCTTGATCTCGTTGATGGCGGCGTACAACGTGGTGGTTTTTCCGGAGCCGGTCGGACCAGTGACCAGCACCATGCCGTAGGGCTCGCGGATGTAGCGGCGGAACTTGCGAAGGTCGTCTTCACCAAAGCCGACCACGTCGAGCGTCAAGTTGGTGAACTTTTCGCTGAGCGTCTCCTTGTCCAGTACGCGGAGGACGGCGTCCTCGCCATGAATGGAGGGCATGATGGAAACGCGGAAGTCGATGTGCCGGCCCTTGTAATGGACGCGGAATCGGCCGTCCTGGGGCACGCGCCGCTCGGCAATATCCAGCTCGCTCATCACCTTGACGCGGCTGATGATTGTGGAGTGCCATTCCTTGGCGATGGGCGGCATGGCGAACACGAGAATGCCGTCAATGCGGTACTTCACGACGACTTCCTGGTCGCGGGTTTCGATGTGGATGTCGCTGGCGCGGCGCTCGAGGGCGGTGAAGATGACCGTGTCCACCAGGCGGACCACGGGACTGACTTCGGTGTCGCGGGTGAGCCGGTCGACGCTGATGTTCTCTTCGCCTTCATCTTCGCGCACGACCTGGAGAGTGAATCCCTCGGTGGCCTGTTCCAGCACGCGCTGGGACTGCTCGGTGCGTTTGAGCAAATCGCTGATTTGCGCGGCGGTAGCAACCTGGATCACCAGTTTGCGGCCCAACAGGAGGGAGAGTTCGTCGGTCTGCAGGAGCTGGCTGGGATCGGCCACGGCGATGACCAGCAGGCCGTTACGCGATTCGAGGGGAACGAAGTTGTAGCGGAACATGAGGTCCGCGGGAATGGAGCGGAACAGCTCGGGATCGATGCGCTGCTCGCGCAGATCCACAAAGGCGCAGCGATAGCGCTCCGCCAACCGCATGGAGCGGTCGCGGTCGGAGGCCGCGGGGGCCGGGGGCTTCGGATTGTCGCCTGTCGCGCTCACGGGCTTCTACTGCTGCACACTCGCGCCAATCGAGAAAATCGGGAGATACAAGGCCAGCAAAATCACCAATACCACACCCGCCATGAAGATGAGAATCGCGGGTTCGATGACTGCCACCAATGTGGAAAGGCGCGTGTTCACCTCGTCTTCATAGAAATCGGCGACGCTCCCCAGCATGGCGCCCAGCGAGCCGCTCGCTTCGCCCACCTGGACCATTTCGAGGGCCAGCGGCGGCATCAGTTTGGTACCCTCGAGCCCGCTGGAGAGTGGCTGGCCCTGGCGCACGCTTTCTGCCGCGCCGCGCAACGCTTCGCTGAAGAGCCGGCTGCGCACGGCGCCCGCGGCGGTTTCCAGCGCGCTGACCAGCGGAATGCCACCCTGGAGGAGCGTGGCTAGCGTACGACATAACTGAGCAACCTGGAATTTGATCCAGGTGGTGCCGATAACGGGCAGTCGCTGGGTAATCTTGTCCGTGGCGTAGCCGCCCTTGTCCGTGCGTGACCACATGCTCAAGAAAATCACCAACAGCACCGATGATGCCGCGGCGCCCAACACTTCCCAACGAAATTCGGTGGCCAGACGGGTCACTACGATGGTGATTCCGGGCAGCTCCACATTTAGGTCCTTGTACAGTTCGGCGAAGCGCGGGATCACGAACGTGGTGACGTAGGTGAGGATCGAGGCGGCGGCAACAACCAGGATGGCGGGATAGACGAGCGCTCCCAGCAGGCGCTTCCGGAAACCCGAACTGACTTTCTGGTAGGCCACGTAGGACTCGAGCACTCCCACAAGATTTCCGCTCCGTTCTCCGGCCAGCAGCGAAGTGGTGTAGACGCGATCGAAGCTGCCCTGCTGATCGAACGCTTCCGAAAGCGTGGCGCCTTCCTTTATGCGGTCGCGAATGGCCCGCAGAGTGGGCCGCAGGCTTTCCGCCGCGGCTCGCTCGGCGAGCAGGTCCAAAGCCTTCAGGATGGGCAGCCCGGCGCGGATCAGGGTAACGAACTGCTGGTTGAAGATCAGGAAGTCCGATCCGGAAATCGTCCGCCGCCGCGCCGTCCGCAGCGCCGGGACCAACTGGGCCACCAGGCCGCCGCCCGCGGCTACGGAGTAGACCAGCAGGCCGCGTTCGCCCAGCTTTCTCCGCACGTCCTGTTCGGACTGGGCCGCCTCGCGCTCTTCGTACACGCGGCCTGAGGAATCAGCCACCTTGCAGATGAATTCCGGCATCGTGATTTCGGTATCGTGGGCAGTCTAGCATTCCGGAGGGCCGGCCCCAAATCGGTACCAGTGGCTGATTCGTCCGTCCCGCCACCGGCCGGATTTGCCCCTCTCGTTTAGTTCGACGCACGGAACGGCGCCTGGGCAGCTTAGCTCCCTTCCGAAGAACGTGGTGTTGCGCTTCTATTGCTAGTTCGAGTCCGGGTTGCCAATCAGGGCGCGCTCGTCCACGATGACTGTGCCCTTGGGCGGCGCGAACTCGAACAGGGCGCGGTCAAGAGGCGGATTCTCCTGCCAGTTACCGAAGCGGAATTCGGTCTCGACGTCTCCCGCTTCGCGCACGAGCAGCCGCACCAGATGGCTCTGCGCATCGAGTTCGAACACAGCCTCTTTGTACTGCTCCTGGCCGCTACGGGCGGGCAGGCAGCGCAACGCCGTGTCCCCAGGCGCTTCGACGTGGACGTCCGCGAACTCGATGCGGCGGCAGACGCGTGCCAGCGTGGTCTTGCCGGCCAGCAGCAACAGCGGAATGCGCTCATCGTCGGACTGGCGGACCGCGGCCTTGGTGGCAGTGCGATCCGCGGGCACGTAGAACCAGGCAAACTTGCCGTCCACCACGAACAGCTTCTTCTCCGGAGCCTCGTACTCCCAGCGCATGAATCCCGGCCGCCGGATGTACAGGGTCCCCGATTCGATTTGGAGCGACCCGGGGCCTTCCGACCGGCGCTCAAAGAATACGGCGCGGAAACTCTGTGCGTTCTTGTAGCGCGCTTCGAGGGAGTGCACGGCTCTGGCCACAGCCTTCTCGGTGTCCTGGCCGCCCCACGCACCGGCGCAAAGCAACGCTGCGGTGGCAATAAGGAGGGAGACAGGATGATGGAGGCGGCGACGAAAGGAGCGCATGGGTTCGCTCCATTGTCCCATGTTCCAGACTAAAAATGGAAAAGGAGGGCGCTTGCGCGCCCTCCTCTCCGAGGACTGACGAAAAGCTTTCTTACTGAAGCGGTGAGTCAGACACCGTCGCTAGCGCTGAAACGTTGAACCGGATCACGCCCGACTGGTCGGTGAAGAAATACCGCTGACCTGTCTGGCCCGGGGTGATCGGGGCAGCCACCAGCGTGTAG
>Ga0187803_10000062_pt1 | contig 45904 bp, 36 predicted proteins | sample NC_wetland_sal_i_2_FD_132425 | JGI IMG/M metagenome (GOLD analysis project Ga0187803, IMG submission 132425) | Wetland sediment microbial communities from Neuse River Estuary, North Carolina, USA - Control_3 | ecosystem: Environmental > Aquatic > Freshwater > Wetlands > Sediment | place: USA...
CCCCACCGTCAGCACGCCGTTCACGAAGCTGAACGTATAGTTCGCAGCGGTCAGGCTACCCACCGCGGCTGTGATCGCGTAGCTCCCTGCCGGCGATGCAGCCGTCGCTGTCGTCGTCAGGCTGGGAGCTCCGGAGAGGACGGCTGAAGTGTCGCCGTTTACGAAGCCGGTGTAGCTGGCAGTGAACCCTGGAGGTGCCTGACCGTACATGCTCGCCGCGTTGTTCGCGGTGACCTTTAGAGTGGCCTTGCCTACGGTGAGCGTGAAGTTCTGCATGAAATCCGCGCCAACGCCGTTGTGAGCGATGAGGGTGATCGGGAAGACGCCGCTGGCCGCCGGCGTTCCGCCCAGCACACCGGTCATGTGGTTCAGAGTGACACCGGTTGGGAGCATGCCCGCTTCGGAGAAGGTGGGAGCAGGGAAACCAGTGGCCACTGCGGTGAAGGTTCCAACGGAGCCGTATGTGAACGAAGCAGCATTCGTGCTGGTGATGGATGCCGGCTGGTCCACGGTGAGCGTGAAGCTTTGTTTGGCGTCCGAGCCAATACCATTGTGCGCGGTAAACGTGACGGAATAGCTGCCTCCGGCACCAGTTGCGGGTGACCCGCTCAGCACTCCCGTCCCAGCATCGAACGTGACTCCTAACGGAAGTGCGCCGGATTCCGACAGGGCGGGGGCGGGCGTACCGCTGGCCGCGACGGTGAACGAGCTGAACATCACAGTGGTGAAGGTGGCGCCACTGGAACTGGTGAAGGAGGGAGACACTCCTACAGTCAAGGTGACCACGCTGCTGGTGATGCTCCCCGCGGTGTTGCTCACGACAACATCGAAAATGATGCCGTTATCTGCCAGGGTTGTCGGGCCCGTGGAATAGCTGGCAGCGTTGGCGCCGGCGATGTTCATGCCGTTCTTCTGCCACTGATAGCTGAGCGGAGCCGCTCCCATGGCTACAACGCTGAAGGTTGCGCTCTGGCCGGAGGCCACCGTCTGACTCTGTGGCTGGGCCGAAATGGAGGGAGCGGCCGGGAGGGAAATGGAATTGGATGAAGCACTGCAACCACTGGCCAGGATGGACAACAAGGCCAAAATGGAGGCGCAGAGGACGGAACTGGCGCGGCGAATCATCGACACACAGACGCAATTGATGTGAGCTGAGAAGCGGCTGGGCCACGGTTGAATGGCAGGAGTCACTGGTTTCAACACTTCGTCAATCGCTCAGCCGAATGACTGTCGGTCATAGACTGGAGGCTTGGCGCAGGCCTGGAACCCGTGGATTCCGTGTAGGTGAATAGACACAGCATCGATCTCTTGTAGGCAGGGACAGATAGTTTATTTAAACTGAAGTGAGGCCACAGGGCTTTTGAATGCTCGATTTCTCCAACTGCCGGCTGTAGCGGCCGCAAGCTGGACTCGCCCCTCTGAGCGTGTTTTGCGCTGCCTTCCCAAGCGCCGCTGCTCCTCTCTCGCGCGGTTGTCGTAACAGTTCAGCTGCGGTGTATGGTTCTTGAGAACCGCAACCGATAGAATTCGTCTCACAATTACGGCAGATCGGTTCCTTTGCCTCGGGATCGCCGGTAGGACTCCACGATGCACCCCGCGAGCAACCAGACTTGTCTCCTGCCGTAAAATCTTCGGGAGGGTTCGAGGGCAAACAACCATCGCAGAGTCCACATGATTATTCTGCGGAACATGTAGACCGGACTCCCAAGAACATACCACTTCGTACCCGAGGGAATGCCTAATTCGCGGATCTCCGCACGACCCTTGTCGAACCACCAATCCAGAAAATACTCCTTCTGGAGGCGGTCCTGCGGCACCGCATGAAAAACCACGGAGCTTGGCTCGTAGCGGAGCCGTTCTCCTGCCGCCAGAATCCGTTGGCCAAACTCAGTATCTTCGCTTCGGATCTTGCTTCCAGGGCGAGGACCCAGGTCGGTACGAAAGCTGCCGTAACGGTCAAAAATCTCTTTTCGAAAGGCCATATTGGTCCCGAAAGGAGACTCGGAGAGAGGCCCAGACTGGGGTCCGCGGTCGAACATGGCCAGCGGATCCAAGGAACGGTGATCATCGGAGGAAAGCCAGGGGGGAAGCGACAGGGTCCCGGCGGGAAGAATGCGCCCTCCGGCTCCTGCCCACTCGCCGCTGTGCAGGCCTGCCGTGAGGTTCTGCAGCCAAGTCGGTTCCGCGGTCACATCATCGTCGATAAATGCGAGAATGCCGCCGCGAGCCTCGCGGATACCGGCATTGAGCGCATGCGATTTGCCGGGCTGTGGCTCAAAGAGATACCGGAAGCGGCCGGGATAACGCTGGCAAAAGCCTTCCACCACCTGACGCGTCTGATCAATCGAATTGTTGTCTACAACCAAAACGTCCCATTCGATCGAGCTGGGAAGCTGTGAGGCCGCAACACTCTCGAGCGCTGTTGCTAATATACTAGACCTGTTATATGTACACAGTATAATAGTGACCTCCATCGGCTTCGTCACCTGCCAATACGCTTAAGAGGATGGAGCCTATTCTTCTGATGTGGGGCGTGTTCAACAGAAACAGCAGGTCGTCCCGACGCCCGCAGGCGTCTCGAGCCGTCGGCGCACCGTGTGGTTACAATCCTAGACCCTTCTCCGTGGCACAGGCGCAATCCGTCACACCGATGTGGATCAGTTTGGGGCGTGCCCGGCCACTGTGGATTGTGGGCTTGCATTGTCTTTCTGATTTGTTACTCCGCGCCACTGCAGCTGAATTTCCAGAAGTTCTCGAGCGGTCACTCCACTGGTCCGTGACGTCGATTAGCAGCGACAGGCCTGAGGTTTTCATTAAGCGAGGCTTGATTCACCCCGTCGACCGAACAATGGGTTCGGTGCGAGCCGTACAGTAAGCGCCCGGGTTCGGACGCTCCTCTAGGCAGGTCTTGTCCATCCAGAAGTGCGCAGGAGGGGGCGTAAAGATGATCCCTCCTGCCATGCCAATACCAATCCTACCGGGACGGGCGCCATAATGATTGTCAGCCACACTAGAATGCCGCAGCTCACTGCAAGTTCGGCCTGCACATGAAAGACGCTAATCAGTGCGGCGATGATAGCAAGTTGCTGAGTTCCGCCTCCTGGCAACCGCGCGAGCGAACCCAGCAGGGCGAACCCCAGCAGCAGCAAAGCCTGTGCTAAAGACATCGCGCGGAGGGCTCCAAAAGCGTGGAGCGTCTGCAAGTATGCGAGTGCAATTAAGAGCCAAATCGCGAACGACAAAATAAGCAGTTCAATCAGTGATCTCGCATCACGAATCAAGTTCAGGTCCGCGCCGAACGCCTTCGTTATCCCCGCGACCTTGTGGGCGATTCGACCCGTGAGTGGTGCCAATAGGTGCTTCAGCACCAACCCGGCCTCTTCGCCACTATTCGCAAGCAGCAAAATAAACATAGATAGGGCAGCAAGAATCCCAATCAGAAGCATAACTCCGTGACGGAGTTGGATCGGAAACGGCAGATACTCCGCCTCTGAGGAAACCAGAAGTGCAGCCGATATGAGGACACCCACCGACGCCATGTCGAAGATACGTTCCAGCATCAAGGCAGCCAATTGCGATGAGACGCTCAGGTCTTCTCTCCGAGCGATCAGGCACGGGCGGATCAACTCGCCCGGATACCCCACGATTGCCAGACCAGCGAAGCCAACAACGGTCGGGCCGAGAAGCCGCGCTGCGGGAATCTCCTTCACGGAACGCAGGAAAACCCTCCAGCGAACTGCCCGCAGCAGGAACCCCGCATAGATGAACGCGACCGCACCGATACTGTGCCAGATACTGACGTATCGCGCATTGTCAAAGAAAAGCGGCCAATCGAATCTCCGCCAGACGCTCATCGAATGTAAGATCATCACCGCGAGCACGGCGACAACGCCAAGGGTGGCGATGATTCGCGTAATCGACACAGGTTTGCTCGATCCCATCAGTAGCAATCACTCTTTCTAGTCATTGGCTTATTACAGCAAGATGAAGGGCACGCAGCAGGCCACACTATTGCGCTGGCTTTTGTGCTGGCGCGTTAAAGCCTTCGAAAAGCCAGATTCTCGTTTGCTCTCTGTCCCCGCAAAGTTGATGATGTCTCCACCCGACACGCCGCTCGCTGTGGCGAGGAAGTCCTCACAAATTCAGTACGGAACTCTTTTTCGAACAAACTGCATCGGCTATGAGACGATCAGAGACGAAAATACTCGCGATACCAAGCGACGAACTGTCGAAGGCCATCTTCCACAGTTGTGCCGGGGCGAAAGCCAGTGGTTTCGGCGAGCTCTGTGACATCTGCGTATGTGATTGGAACGTCTCCCGGCTGCATCGGCATCAGTACACATTTTGCTTTGCGGTTTGTGTAACGCTCAATCAGCTCAATGAAATAGCGCAATTCAACCGGTCGGTGGCCGCCAATATTGTAAATGCGATAGGGTGCCCAGCTCCGGTCTGGTTTTGGCGCGGCCCTCTGATTTGTGTCCGGGGCGGGAATGTGTTCAATCAGTGGCACAAGCGCCTCAATGATATCGTCAATGTACGTAAAGTCGCGCTTCAGATCCCCGTGATTGAATACCTTGATTGGAGTCCCTTCGAGGATGGACTTCGTGAACAAAAACGGAGCCATGTCCGGACGGCCCCATGGCCCGTACACGGTAAAAAAGCGCAATCCTGTCGTTGGCAGACTGTAGAGATGGCTATAGACGTGGGCCATTAATTCATTGGCCTTTTTCGTAGCCGCGTAAATACTCACGGGATGATCAGCGCTATCGGAAACGCTAAAGGGCACGTGGTTGTTAAATCCGTACACGGAGCTTGAGGAAGCAAATAGGAGGTGTTTGCAACCAAACAGGCGGCAGCACTCCAGGATGTTCAGAAAGCCGCTTACGTTGTTCTGTGCATATGCTCGGGGATTCTCCAGCGAGTAACGCACTCCAACCTGGGCAGCCAAATGGATCGTGTAGTCAAAACGTTCCCGCGAATAAATCTCTTGAAGTGCGGTATGGTCGCAAATATCCAGATGGTGGAACTTGAACTGGGCCGACGCGTTCAAAAGACGAAGCCGATCGCGCTTGAGCGCCACATCATAGTAGTCATTGAGATTGTCGATCCCGCTAACCGCCCAGCCGGAACTGAGCAATCGGCGCGATAAATGGAACCCTATGAAGCCTGCAGCTCCAGTTACGCAGACCGTATACATGGCATCACCGTTCTACCATTTGCTTCTGGTTTAAGGCTTGAAAGTCGAGGTTGAGTTCGCTGATCGTGGCTTGGTGTTTGCCAGTGCGCACCATCGGGATGGAATAAACGAATTCGACCTCGATATCCATTTCCGTCCCCACGAACTTGCGCAGCCCGTTGAGTATTTCCTGAAAGAGCTGATCGTTGAAACGATCGGCTTTCACAATCTTCAGGGTCAAGTGCCCTAAACGGCTCTGGATGATCTGGAACTGCCTGACGACATAATCAAAGTCCTTAAAGTAATGCAGGAAAAAGCTGCTAGGCAGATATCTGCCGCTGGCTCCGATGATGATGGCCTGGGCACGACCCTCGATGGCGCCAAGCCGGGGCAGTCCGCGCCCGCACGGGCTCGGCGTACTGCTGTCCATGGCGACCGCCAGATCGCCGACCCGATAACGAATGAAGGGGGTGCAGCGATTGTTCAAATCGGTGATAATCACTTCTCCGAGTTCTCCCGGTCTTGCGGGACGTCCATCCTTCAGGATTTCCACGATGTAGTTCTCAGCCACAACCAAATGGCCATCGTGCGCTTCGGATTCATACGCAATACCCGAGAACTCCCGGCTACCGTACTTATCGAAGACGCGGCATCCGAAAGCGATCTCGATAGCCTCCCGGCTCCGATCCGGCAGCGCCTGCGCCGATGAGATAATGCCTTTCGGCCTCACTCCCTGAAGCTCGTTGTGTTTGAAGTAGTGCGCAAGGAAATTGAATGACTCCGCGTAGCCGTCTATCAGCACCGGCTTGAACTTTCCGAGCTTCGCTATGGAATGAGGCAGGTTCTTAGGGGACATTTCGTATGCTGGTATGAACAGCCGGCGGTTGAGCAGCGCGTCCAAGCGCTCCCGGAGAGCTTGTCCCCAAGTCATTCCAATCGTCTGGTGCCATAAGCGGGCCTGGCGGTCCCCGAATCGGTAACCGGTCCACTCCATGCTGCGGAGAGTCGCGGCCCAGCGCATCTCCAACTGATGCTTTTCTGCGTAGCAGACGAACGGCTCGCCGGTAGATCCGCTCGTCGTAATCTTGAGCATCTTCTTCTTGTCGTGGTTATCGGAGAGCAGGTCGAAATACAGCGCTTTGCGGACTGTTTTTTTGTCCAAAAGCGGCAGCTTCTGCAGATCATCAATGGTTCGTATGTCAGCGGGAGTCAGCCCGAGCTGATCGAAAACATCTCGATAGTAACCAACATGATAGTAAGCCTGATGGATGAGTTCTCTGAGCTTGCGCTCCTGAAGCTCCCTGATCTGCTGCGGCTTCAGCCATTGGCTCCGTTTCAGTTGCTCGTAATAGATGCGAACATTGCGGGAGATCAGCCAAGCGTGCAGCGGCATCGTCCAGGTGTACAGGCTGAAGAAAACTCGACGCCACCGGGACATCGTTTCCTTGCTTGGATCCAGCGGCGAAAGATTTTGCAGATACTCGTCCAGAACTGTGGCATGCCGGTCGCGGAATCGGAATTCGTAAATGGCCGTCACTATATCGACCAGCGCCTTGTAGATCACGGCGATGGGGAATCGAGGGATGAAGGACTTGCCGACCAAGCGGCTTTCAAAAAGCGTCTCGATTTCTCGGATCTTATAGCCCTTCGATTTCGCGGAAATCATGATCAAGGACTGGAAGTAGTTATAATGCCAACGGTGCCTCAGGATGTCGGACAGCACGTCGCGACGGCAAATTACGAACCCCGATTTGTTGTCCCGGAGACGCATGCCGAAACATAGGTTAAGGATCGTGTTGAGCGTCTTGCTCAGCAAGTAGCGAGAGTCGCGCAAACGACCTATAGAACTACGAAAACCTTGAACGACATCGGCTCCACCAACACGGAGTTCCCGGTACAAGCGACAGACATCTTCGGGCAGGTTTTGGAGGTCGGCGTCAATGAGGCACACCAAGTCGCCGTGGGATGCCGCTAGGCCGGATTTCCACCCGGGGACGATGCCGCGATTCGTCTCGTGGTGGACAGCGACAACGTTTGGATGTTCCTGGGTCAATCGATCGATGAGCGCTCCGGTACCGTCTTTGCTCCCGTCGTCAACGAGGACAATTTCGCCGGCGATGTGCTTCGTCTCAAAGGCAGTTTGGAGGCGGTTCACCAATTCGCGCAGGTTGCCTTCCTCGTTGTAGCAGGGCGCAATGACGGATAGCTCGTAGATCATGACTTTTTCCGTCGGAAAGAAGCCATCCATTCGTACGTGCGCCGGAGTCCATCTGAAAGCGGCACTCTCGTCTGGGGTCCAAACCGACGGTCGAACTTGAGGGTATTCGCCACACGGGAACTGCCCGCCGTAAAGTCCGCCGGACCGTACTCGCAATCTGTCTTAACGCCGGCGACCTCGATCATGAGCCTGGTGAGGTGATTGATGCTCACAGCCGAGCCGTTGCCGACATTGAAGACCTCGCAATTATCATCACCTGCCATCGCAAGCAGGAGCACGGAAACGACGTCATCCACGTAAATGTAATCAAGCTCCTGATTGCCGTCTCCATAGATCACCGGCTTTTGACCTTCGAGCATCCGCTCGAAGTTTCTTACAACCACCGACTTGTATCCCAGGCCTGCGTACTGGCGGGGGCCATAGACGAAGAAGAGCCGCAAGCACACCACCGACATTCCAGCCTGCATGTAAAAGTGGCGGCACAGATACTCCGCGCTTAATTTAGAGATTCCGTAAATCGTATGTGGAACGGGCACCTCATCTTCCGACATAGGGGGCCCACACATGCGACCGTAAGCGTAGAGTGAGGAGGTGAAGACAACTTTCTTGACGCCCGCCTCATGCGCGGCCTTTAGAAGTTCGTACGTGCCCAATACGTTCGCGTCCAGGACGCGGCACGAAGAATTGATCGACTGGTTGTGCTTTTCGGCTGCGAGATGAAAAACGTAATCAACACCGTGGAGCAATTCCCGCAGTCGCCCGCTAGTTCCGCTGCGCAGCTCTAGTTTTTCGATTCGAATATCCCGATCCGAAACGTCGAGGTTTTCCCGCTTTCCGTAGTCCAGACTATCAATGGCGAGGACGCGCACCGCACGACGCCTCAATCTCTGAACCAGGTGTGAGCCGATGAACCCGCAACCACCAGTAACTGCTACAGCCGTGTTTTCGAGAGATCTCATAAGTTGCGGAATGTACTTTACTGGTTGGCTGGAGCTTGCTCTCCTGAATGGCAAGCAATAGAGTTATTCAGAAACACTACGACCTCGACAGGTTCGAAGCGTCCCATCTGAAGGTGAATGGGCCCCCGAAAACGCGGGTCTCTGGAGAGGCGGTCTGAGAATTCCGCATTGTGTTGATTATCTACATCCTCTTTATTGTCCGCTCGTCCGATGTAGTGCGGCGCGGTGATGACTAGATCACTCTTCGCGGCTGAATCCATCAGCTTCTGCCAATCCAGCGATCCCTCCTCTTGCTTCCACAACAATCTTACGTCAGGGTAATCTACGGCCGAGCCACGCGTTGACGTCGCCTTCGCCGCCCACGGAAACTCGATTGCCGGCTGGGTAAAAGCCGGCCCGCCTCCCAGGTATGCGATCTTCGGTGAGTCTAGGCCGCAACCATGGCCTATATCCAGAACCGGACTCCAGTCCCACTGATCGTGACGAACCATAATCCGCCAGGGAAGTGAACCATTGACAAGTCCTGAGTCTACCATATGGCTGTTTGGATAAACAACTGCAGTCAAAATCATGATCAATTGAGCACAAAAGAGAATGCTAGAAACGCCGATAGATGCTCCGGAATGGGCCCATTCCGCTTTGTATGATAATACGCCCATCGCGATGGCCAGGGGTATGACGGCTGGACTTATATGGCGGAGCAGATGATTCGTGCCGGACAATTGGGCGAGTAGGAGCGGCACTCCTGCGCAGGCGCACGCACCGAGCGATGCGCTCTGCAGACGGTCGAGAGTCGTCTCTCTCTTCGCAACCACTTTTCGAAGAAAGGCGATCACGACCAAGAGGATGAGAAGACTCAGTCCGTATCCCAGCAGGCCCTGGACTACGGTGCCAAGCCAGCGTATCCACGTCGCGACAGACGGTGGCCCCAGGGAATTTCGCACATAGCCCCTTGCCGTCTGGACGTTTGTTACCGCAGATTTAATATTTAATAGCCACCATGGTCCCGCGACCACGAATGCGAGTAGGCCGGCTTTGAGCTGGGAAGTCAGCTTTGGAATGCCAAGCTGGCCCCAACGATCTACGACAAGCCAGAACGCCAAAAGAGGGAGCGCAATCAGAACGAACGACGCCTTCGACAGGAAACCAAGGCCGACCGCTAGTCCCAGGCCGACCCAGGTACCGGTCGTCTCTGAACGGCCGCTCCAACACGCGAAGAGGCAGTACAGCATGGCAGAAGTAGCAAGGTAGAGCGGACCCTCTGTGCTGAACCAGATGCTGGCAGAGACTATTTGAGGCGACAAAACAAAAACGAGAACCGCAAAAGCACCCGCGGCCGCGCTGCTGATTCCACGCGTAGCCAGGTAGATGAACCAAGCGCTCAAGCCGAAGCATGCCAGAGTAACAATCCGCGCTGTCGCTGAGTGGAACCCGAACAGAGCTACGAAAGGGACAGCAAGAATACGGTAGGCAGGTGGCCGGCCCCAACTTTTTAAAAAGATCCTCCCACCCACCTTCAGCAGCATCCCGCCCTGGAGGCGTTGAGTGTCAACCTGAACTTCATTGAGGTAAATAGACTCATCCCAATTAGTACCGAAGGAGTGATCAAGCGACCAGTGAATTGCTGCCAGCGTAATCAGTAACATTGAAATAGCGGCAAAGTAGTTCCAATAGTGTCCGTTAGATCTGGGCTGTTCCATAATTTCTCTTCAAATCGCTTCTCAAACTTCCTCCGAGGAATCGCATGAAGCCCCAATGAGTTCCTGCAGACAATAAACAGTGGAGATTCGTGGTGATCGATCCAGTTCCCTGTGATCCTCTAAAGGCCGAGGATATTCATCGTTTAGTCTCATTCAATGCACCGGGGCGGCGGCACGGTTGGTGAGTGCATTGCGATGGGAGGCGTTGGAATTCGGATTGATTTCCATCCGTCACACGCTGCCTGCCGCAATCCTTTTGTTTGGCCTCCGCCCATGCTCTCAGCTTCGATCATCCAGAGGGAAGTGGATGTTCCTGTCCCACCTTCTCCAAAACCCTTCCCAAACGTTTTCAATGAAAGCGCGAGGAAGCCACCTCCACAAAAGCCGCCAATCTAGGGAGTAATTGATGGACGCCAGCCCATTGCGATGAAAGTCCCAGAACTCCGGGCTCATGCGTTTGAACTTGCACACGCACTTGCCAAGATAGAGGAAATACCGAAGCTCAACCTCCTTCAGGCATTGAGAAAACTCCTCTGGAGAAAGAAAATCCCGCCCGTGCGCCACGACCAGCATCAGACGCAAAAGAAGCTGGAAGGCGAAAGGGCGAATGCGCGAAATGACCGAATCATTGTCCCGGCGTGAGTATGTCAGGACCTGATGTGCAAAGCCGAAGTTGCAAGACTTGAGGAGATCGAAGCACGCGTGAGCATCCTCAAAGGGCGCATACCGTTCATCATAAAAGGGGTTCCGCGAGCGAATCACTTCGGATCGTAAGAGCAAAGAAGTGGGCGTCCCGAACAGGTACCGGTCGTTGCGGAAATACATCCGGCAAGCCAGCCGTCCGGGTACCTCCGAACTGGGGTAAGGGAGGCCGTCCAGGTGCACCTCGTCACCGTCGAGCTCGTAAGCGCCGACGATCCCGACAGTGGGATGCGCCTCGGCGACCTCCACCATGCTCCGGACACAATCGGGAAATAGCCAGTCATCAGCCTGGACCATTTTGCAGTATTTGCTCTCCGGAGAAATACAAGTGAGTGCGAAATTGTAGTTTTGGACCTGCGATAGGAACGACTTGGTATGGATCACACGGATCTTTTCCGGAAAGCCCGAAGAGTACTGTGCAGCGAGCTCGCCGGACCCATCGGTGCTGCAATTGTCCACGAGGATGTATTCCCAATTCTGATGCGTCTGCCGCAGAACGCTCTCGATGCATTGGGCGAGGAACCGCCGAGTGTTGTAGAACGGTGTTACGACGCTAACAAAGGGTGCGGATTCCAAGTCGATGTTGCCTGACTTCGTTGCCCACTCAGTGTAAGTCCGCCAGAACCCTGAGGATTATGAACACTCACTACGCTCAAACAACTGCCATGATTCCAACAGCCTCACTCGCGGCCAACGCAAAGGCCCTCAGCTAGGTTTTCTGCGAGGTGTACCCTTTCGTCGACGCTGTTGTTACCTCATAGGATCAGTCAGTCTGTGATGTGAGATGTCCGTCCGCAGTTCCGCCAAGCGTTTTCGCGGCATTATTAGCCAGCATAATGAACGCCATCCGTTTTCGGTTGATCACTTCGACGGCTCTGCGTCCGGGTTCGGGGGCTTCGCCAGCACTTCCATTTTATTTTCGGGGTGATCCCCTATCGTCAAAGATTAGAGCCCTATCCAAAACCGTCGACGATCATGAGGAGCATTCGAGCGGGCCCCCTCACCGTTTTGGAACGAGGACTCTGATCACACCGATTCATTCGAAGTTTCCCGCCCTTGGCACGGTTGGAGCACTGGAAATCTTTCGCAAAACGAGGATTGCTCCTTCCCCCGGTGGTAGCCACCGGCGAAAGGTGTACCGCTCAACTTCCACGTACCCCGGGGACGGGCAGAAAGAAAGAAGGAGATCATCGCCACCCGACTTGTGCTCGGCGGATCTACAGGTACGGTTAAACTCGTACCCACCGTCAATCTGCTCGGGCGGAATGTGTCTCGCGACAGTCAGCGTTCGAAGCGCCTGCCACCGGCTGCGATTCCAAGCGAGATAATCGTGCGTCCCGGCGATCGCAAACGATCCATACGTCAACAGGCAGAGTACAGCGAGTGCCGTCCATCCTCGCGATGGGGCATTGCCTTGGCTGCAAACTATGAACAAAACTAGAGTGGCAAGCGGCACAAACAGCAGATAATACCGATCATATATTTGGGGGACAAAGGGCAGGGGTGCGAAATAGATCGCACCGGTGGCGACCAGCAGCAGTAGGAGCTCCTGATGCTGGCCACGGCTCCGGGCAAGCAGCAAGACTGCTGAAATTAATGCCTGCAGAACCAAGACAGCCGCAACCAGACTGATGAGCTTTGCCGTTTTCCAGAAAACCGGACCAGCTGACGGAAGGGTATGCAGGTCAGCTCGAACTGTCACGGGCCCGAGCCCGATGTCGTACAATACATTGCCAACAAGCGGAATCGTCTGATGACGGAGTAGTGGAACAGCAGCCAGAGTAAATAACATAACCGAGGTCAAGATCGCGATCCACCTCTGATTCAACCACAAGTCGCGCAAACGGCCATGACCGATCAAGAGCAATAGCGGCAACACAAAAAGCCCCACGTAGGCTAAAGCAAAAACCACGCCTGATGCTAAATGCTCCGATGCAAATGACATTGACATGGACGTGACGTCGAAAACGGCCTTTGCCTGTTTTCCAAAAAGTGCCGGCATGCGCCCCGTCATCTTCAGCCAGGTCTGGTAAGAGAATTGCACGCTCAAGCCTAGTAGAGCGGGGGCAGCCGCTTTAATCGCATTGCGCTTGCTCAGTCCGTTCCTTACGAGATAACTCAGGCTGAGCGCAAAAAACAATGCCAACCCGGTTTGGCGTGTGAGTAATGCCGCAGTTGCGGCCAAAAGTCCTAACACCAACTCCATTCTGGATTGCCGCTTAACCCCGCGAACCAGCAGATACGTGGCAACCAGTGTGAACCCGACGAACGGAACATCGGTCATGAATGTGAAAGAAAGCTCGAAAAACAGCGGGTTCAACGCAAGGATGAGAACGCTAAACAGAGAAGTCGTGCTACCCGCACCGGCTTCCCTCATCAACCCGTACAGCGCCAGCAGCGCAGCCAATGCGATGGTCAACGTCGACAATCTGAGGGCCGTGTACGAGAATCCGAACGGTAAACAGAACAGCGCTCCCCAGTAAACTTGAGAAAACAGGTTCGACGTATCCCATGGGGAAAGCTTAAGGACTCCGGTTTCGAGGAGGGATCTTACCGCGTACGAATATGCCCAATCATCATTTAATGGGACTTCAGCGATGGGGTTGACGATGATGGCTAATGCGGCCCACCCAAACGCAATCACCGCTACGGCGAACCGGTCGGACACACTGCCATGGCTTTCATTCCTGAAACGTGCGTCACCACTCGCTGGCGACGCTCCTGCACCTTTTGAATCCTCGTTTTCCGCCAATGACTTTCCGTCCTGGTTCAGAGTCAGAACCTGAAGGACAAAGCCGAAATCTCAGATTCTGACCAGATCAAAGCAGGCGTCATCGTCGTCGAAGCGCGCGGACGGATCATAGAACGTTTATCGCGAGAATATAAGTTCGGGCTGCAACGACAGCGCAGTGGGCGCCGCAATCATGTACCGACTTTTAAGAAAACCGAGTCGACATGCCAGCCGTCCGGGTACTTCTGGGCCATGTTAGGGCAGACCGTCCAGATTGGCGTCGTCGCCCTCCAGTTCATACGCTTGGACGATGCCGACGCGAGGATGCGTTTCGGCCACCTCGACCGTGCTGCGGATGCAGTCCGGGAAAAGTTAGTCGTCTGGCTGGACCATTTTGCAATATCTGCTCTCTGGCGGAATTCAAGTGAGCGCGAAATTGTAGTTCTGTAGCTGGGACAGGAAGGATTCGGTATGGATCAAATGGATCTTTTCTGGAAAGCGGGAGATGTACTGTGCAACGAGTTCGCTGGACCCATCGGTGCTGCGATTGTCCACGAGGATGTATTCCCAATTCTCATAGGTCTGACGCAGCAAGCTTTCGATGCACTCCGCGAGAAACTTCCAGGCGTTGTAAAAGGACGTAACGAATCTGACGAAGGGTGTCAATTCCGCCTCGAACTTTGCTCATTCCATTGCTCGTTTCCGGAAACACTGCCATTCCTTGAGCAAATCAAGGAAAGTCACCGCGCTGGAACGCTGCCATGATTCCATCCGCTGTTCTGGCCGCCAGCGCGGAAATTGTCAACGCCGGGTTCGCTGCACCCACGGTGACAAAAACACTGCCATCACCTATAAAGAGATTCGGCACGTCGTGGGCTCGGCACCAAGGATCTACCACGGATGTACGGGGATCAACGCCCATTCTGCACGTACCGAGATAATGGGAAGAGTTTCCGGGGATGATGTCTCCCACGTGCACCTCCGTCGCTCCCGCAGCTTCTAGTATCTCCATGAGTTTGGATGACATTGCGCCGACCATCGCCATATCGTTCTTCCCATGGTTGTTGATCAGCAGTGGCACTGGCAGTCCGTAAATGTCCTTCACTGATGGATCGAGCCTAACTTGGTTGCGTTCATCGGGCAATTGCTCTCCGTCTGTGGCCAGGCCCACCATGTGGCCAAACAGTTCCTTCACACGCAATTTATGTTCGGCTCCCCATCCCGGGACACTCCGCGCCGTCGCCAATGGCCATTGATTATCATTTTCGACCGAGATCGTCCATCCTCGTACAAAGCTGTTGCGGGCATTTGTTGCGTAAAAATCCTGAATAATTCCGCCAGTAGGAACACCGCGCCAAGGGTCCAAGCGCTCGGGAAACACACCATGCGCAAACACGGACAAATGTTCCGTAAAACGTTTTCCTACCAAGCCGCTGGAATTGGCCAGGCCGTCGGGAAACAGGCGTGAGGCGCTTAAGAATAGAAGGCGCGGCGTCTCGACAGCATTCCCCGCCACGACAATCACGCGCGCAAAGATTTCTTTTTCTCGACCCTCACGGTCAAAGTAGATTACGCTGCGAGCTGTCCCGTCAGGCCCAGTCTTAATTCTACGAGCCATACTTTCGGTACGGATCTGTACCTTACCTGTTTTTTCCGCCCTGGGTATATAGGTCACGTCGATACTGGATTTCGCGGCGATCTTGCACCCCAGGCGGCACGTTCCGGCATTGATGCAGGCAGGCCGTCCGTTCCAATCTCTTGTCGGGATCGCAAGCGGTTCTCGCACCAGGTGTAACCCGAGCTTGTCTGCGCCTCCCTTTATGAGGCAGCTGGCAAGGTTCAGCGGGTGGGCGGGGGTAGGAAATGGCCGCGAGCGAGGTGGAGCGAACGGGTTCGCGGCATCGCCGTCGGGTCCCGAAACTCCCAACTCATACTCGACCTTCGTATAATAGGGCTCCAGGTCCGCATAACTGATTGGCCAGTTATCTGCAACTCCATCTTCGCTTCGCACCCGAAAATCCGATTCGTGGAGTCTAGGAGACATCGCGTGGTAGTGAAGGGTTGCGCCACCGACGCCTTTGACGCGACAGTACAAGAAGGGGCGAATCCCCCCCGAGGTGTATTGGTCCCGGCGCGCATCTTCCGGTGCAAATACGTTGCCCGCGCGAACCTCGAAATCCATAGCCTGCGTCGGATAGTCCTTGTACGGGTCGTAGCGCTTTCCGGCTTCGAGCACGATGAGTTCCAGACCTGCTTCGGCTAACTCCTTTGCTATCACGCCGCCGCCGGCGCCAGTTCCGATGACGATCACGTCCGCCCTGTCTTTTCGCGGGGGCATATCAATCTTCGATTTCGATTCTATGCATAGTGGAGGGGCCGTCCTGCCCAAGCGAGACTGGACACGGCTATGCCTGCAGCGTCCATGCCGCCATGAATCGTTTCCGCAAGCGGCAACCGCTCGCAGGGTATGCCGCAGCGATGGCGGACTCGTGGCGAGCCCGATATGTTCCGACAGTTCGTGACGGTGTCGCTCAAGAGATCCATCCGCGAACCGCAATCAGCCTGTTGGGCGGCGAGAAGCGTAGATTTCGCTGAGGAACACCTTGGGGGGGATCTCCAGTCCCGCCACCCTGTCAACCAAGCTTTTTCGCCAGCGCGATGATTGTTTGGCCGCATCCCCAGTGCTCCTTCATCCCTCGGATTCGCTCTTCCGAGAACAAGCGATGAAGCGCGGCGTTCACTTTGCGTGAATTGATGATACGCAAGAAACCCTTGTCGCCCGAGGGCTCGATCGTAAAGAGCTGGAGACATTTGAAATATGAAGAAAGGAGGCCACGTAATTCCTTTCTTGTCACCCAGCGGCGAAGTTGCCCTTCGGCAGGCGGTCCTATGCGGCTGTTGCGCAGATAAACGGTCCGGTTTTGAGTGGCGAGGATTAGGTGACCATTCTTGCCTAACACATTCGCCACCACTTCGATGAATCGCCTTTGATCTGTCACATGCGAAAACGTTTCCAGCGTCACCACAACATCAAAACATCCGTCCGGAAAATTGAGGCGCAGAATGTCACCCGCTACAAATTCAGCCCCGGGAACTCTGCTCCGAGCCGCCTCAATGGCCAAATCTGATATGTCTACACCAGTGACTGACCCGATCTTTTGTAGGTGTTCTGCCAACCAGCCATTGGCACACCCTATCTCGAGAATGCGCGGCCGCTGCAGGCCAAGGGTGCGGAGCAGGCTCAGGACCACCTCACCACGCCGCAGCGCCTCGCGGCCAATGGTGGTCTCTTGCAGATGCTGCAAGTCCCAGTGATTCCAGAATCTGCGTTGAGAATCCGAATCCCATTGCCGGGATGAGTCGAGCCTGGGGCTGTTTGCGTTCATAAACTCTAGGGGAATCGGCTACTCTCATCGGCTCGCTAGTTCGTTTGGAACGATGGCGGGGAAGCAAGAACTTCATCTGGATGGTCGCCCATGGTTGGGCTGGAAAGCTTTGTACCCAGGAGTCGGTCGTATTGTGACTCAAGCTGCTGACGGAGCAGCTCCCCTGCGGCGCGGAGGCGAACCGCTTCCTTTGAGCGGGCCTGTTTGAGAGCGTGAAGCCGTTCGATGACCGTCTGGGCCTGCACATGGTCGACATGCAAGCAGTATTCCTTTTGCCCTATCTCGCTCATGTGAACATCAACCTTTGGGTCATACGAGAGGGCCAGTGCGGGAGTCGCGATGAGTTGGGACAGGATCACACCATGAAGCCTGCTTGCAATGATCAAATCGGCGCGACAGATCCCCTTCAGAAGGCCATCGGTGGTCAGCTGGGAGGGCCCAGGGAGGGACCGAATCGCATCGGAGTCGATCGAACTGTCAGAGATCATGGCTTGGATGTCATGGATAGTCTCGACGTCAGGACCGTCTGTCGCGAAAAACAAAACCTGGTGACGTTCCTTCAGTAGCCGCTTCACCACTTCAGTTACTAGCCTGAGGTACGCGGCGTAACGCCGCTCATCCTTCAAGGGCCAGACGCGAGGGTCACAGTATGCAATGGGGCTAACTCCGACCACAAGCCGGCCCTCCCCTGAACCATAGCCGCCCGCTAGTTGAGGAATTGGAACGGGATAGCTGAAGGCCAAATCAGGATAGACAGGATCGTTGCTCGCATCGATGAGTGTTTGCACCGCGACTTTCGATTCGTTGTCTCTGTAGGAACGGTATTCAGCCAGCCTTAAGGCAATGCGCAAGAAGAAGCGGCTCAGCGGCCGTTCCAGGGAGCATTTCCCAATACTCACGAACCACAGCGGAACTCCGTAAGCACGACTGAGCACACTCCACTTTAACAGGGCCCAGGGATGCCCCCATGGCCCGCCCCAAAAATCGTCCAGCGCGCCGCCGCCCGGGATGATTACGCGATCCAGCTTTCGAACCACCCGCGCTGCCGAAACGATGTGAGCCAGCTCCTGACCGCACATGCGGATAACCCTGAGCAGCCTGCCGAGCAGGGGAATCTGTTTTGCCCATTGTTTTATTCGCTGAAGCATTGGGCTCTCATGAAGCTGAGTCGCGGAATTGCCTGAATTGAAGAGAATGTAGTTCGGACGGGAAGAGCCCGCGAGAGGAAAAGCCGGGATACCGAAGCGACGGCGAGTCTCCTCAGGGTTCAGTGTAATGCCGAGGAGCTCGACATCAGGGATACGCTCTCGGATATTCGCGATCATGGCCGTTTGCATCGCCGCATTTCCCAGGTTGCCTGAGGTAGGGCTGAGCAGACCAATGCGACGAATCGGGCGCTTACCGACAAAAGGGCGATCCGTGTTCCGCTCCATGAAATTCTTCTGCTCTATCGGGTTGACACTATGCAAAGAATTTGTTCGGACAGGGCGCCGCATGCGCACCTCAATGAACCGAAGGAAAGGCCCAGGCGCTCAATTAATCCATCGCGGCCTGAGCCCCCGGAAGAGTGGGCTAATTGGTGATGGAAAGCTTTTTCCACAATGCCGCGGTCGAAGAACCGCTCAGGGCTCCCGAGGCGCCACGAGACTTTGATATCCCTTGTCCATTGGGGGGCCGTCATACCCCAGCCACGTCCAAGCCACGCGGCTAGTGTAAAACAGTTGAAGACTGTCGCTCCTGATCTGGTCATACAATTGGGCCGCAATCAGCGTCCCCCGACTCGCCAGGGTGAGGGCCCGCAGCCGGTGCACCGCCTTCTTTGCGGCGGAAGTTCCTCCCGTCCACCGCTCATGGAGATCCTGGGCGGCCGCGAAAAGCGCTTTTTGAGCCTGCTCCGGTATTTCGGCAAACTTATGCCCGTGCTTACTCACGGCCCATACATCGAAGGCAAGCAGCCCGCGCGAATAGATTTGCTGTCGATAACAAGATGTCGCTACCAAACGGTCAAACATCACGACGGCGGGAGGGCCAAGCACTCCTATGTCTTCCAGGCCAGGGGTTTCCTCGTCCGAAGGAACGATGATTCTGGCCAACGCTACGACGACTGCAGCCTCATCCGGCGTAAACCAGCGCAAGGTGTTTCGTCCGCGTTGATCATCCCGGCGAGCCAGTTCCTTCGCCATGCCGCGCGTGGCCACCGCGAGGCCGACTCTTACGGCAAAGTTAAAGCACCCAATACAAACCCTTCTCAAGTCGCTCGCAGTTAGCGGCAAGCTGCCACCATGAACGTTTCACGCATTCGCGGACTCGACTCTTAGACGGCAAGGCGGCAAGGCCATCCCTCAGCCAAACTTGCAAGTTTGTTCGCCCCTCGCGGTTTGTGCTAGTGCGGCAAAGTCTGCATCCGATGCCGGGCGAATCTCCTGCCGTATTACCTTTGGAAAGCAATGGACGGGCCCACGACCGTCATCCCGGGAACTGACGTAGATCGTAGTGGCAGGCGCCCGGCGATGGTATATGGTCTGCGTGTCGTACCGGACGACATGCGTCGAGGGATAGTAAATCCCCATTGTCATGTTGAGTTGCAGCTCGAAGGTGCACGAAAACACGCACCCTGCTTCCAGAGTAAAACAGGGGTGTCCCAGTCGTTCCGTCGAAGTATCAAAGATGTCTTTAAGATTTTCATCCAAAATGTAAAGGGAAAGCGATAATTTGCTGCAACGGGCTCGGGCCGTCACCTCAATGTCTATCCATGCCTTCTGGCCAGACTGAAACTTCGTGCATTCGCCCTGCTCGTTGCGGGTTTTCACACTCGTGATTCTGACTTCGCCTAAGCCGCTCTCCACGTCGCCTTCCTTCATGGATCTTTGGAGATAGGTGGAAATGACATCGTGCGGCGCGCCAGTCGTGACTGTCCGGCCCTTTTCGAGCAAAAGGCACCGATTACAAAACTCGACGACAGTTTTCAGATTGTGCGAAACAAAGACGACTGCGGCTCCCCCGCGGAGCACCTCATTCATACGCTCGATGCATTTTTGCTGGAAAACGAAGTCACCCACGCTGAGCACCTCGTCCACGATCAGCACTTCTGGGTCCACATGGGCAGCCACGGAGAACCCCAGCCGGGCAAACATCCCCGAAGAGTAGCGTTTTACTGGCGTGTCGATGAACTCTTCGAGTCCGGAGAAGGCGATAATCTGGTCGAGCTTCGACGCGATTTCGCGCTTGGACATGCCCAGGATTGTGCCCTGCAGGAAGACATTCTCGCGGCCGGTGAGGTCCTGATGGAATCCAGCGGAGACGTCAATTAGGGCAGAAAGCCTGCCTTGCACGTGCATGCAGCCAATGGTAGGCTTCATGATGCGGCTAAGAATTTTCAACGCGGTGCTTTTGCCCGCGCCATTGTGGCCGATAATTCCGAACGCTTCTCCGGCTTTGACTTCAAACGAGAGATCCTGCACGGCCCAAAATTCTCGCTTGTCCTTTTCATTGAGCCCCTGTTGCTGAAACATTTCCCCCGTCAACGCAGGCAGCAGGTCCCGCAAAGAGTTGTAGACCTCGCCCTTGCGGAACTTTTTGGAAACATGCTCCATCCGGATGACAGTGTCAGACATTCGCTTCGTTCCTAAATGCTTTCCGCGAAGGCCGGCTCAAGATGTTTGAAGAACACAAAGCCACCAAGAAGTGCGAATAGAGCAAATCCAAGACTGTATGCGAACCAGGACAGGTCCGGAGATTGGTGGCGGGCGATGCAGGCTCCAAAGCCTTCGAGAATCGGGCTGATCGGATTCAGCAACAGCCATTTGCCTTTGTCTCCGAGCATGCTCACGTCATAGAAAACTGGGGTGAAGAAGATTCCAAAGGTGAGAAGCACTTCGACGATGAACTTCACATCGCGGAAAAAAAGGCTGGCAGCGGAAACAATCATCCCGATTCCGGCGGCCAGGAGAATCGTGGTCGTGAGCAGCACGGGAATCCAGAGGAGAAGCAAACTCCAACCTGTCTGCATGACGAGCAGGAAAATGAGCAGTGCCCCAGCCGCCACCAGAAGATCGAAAAAGCTGGCCAGCATGGCGGCGATGGGGAAAATCTCCTTGGGGAAATAGATCTTGGTCACCAATTCCTTGTTGTTGACCAGACTGAGGCAGGAAAACCGGATGCTGGAAACCAGAAACGCCCAGGGAAGCGACTTGACGGCCACGCTGGCGATGTCCTCTGACCTGAGAGGTGCGTTCGCGGCCAGGGCATAGGCATAACGAACCACAATGCCGGAGAAGACGATCAAGACGGGCATCAGAATGGCCCACAGAAATCCCATGATGGATTGCTTGTACCGGACTTTGATATCCCGGTAGGCAATCATGTAGAGCAGCTCGCGGTACTTGTAGAGCTCCTTTAACTCTTCTTTCATGAGTCTGAGAATCTCCGACCGGCTAGTTGTACTTTCGCATCACCGGCTTCACCGGGCGCCCTTCCAAATACTTCTCGATCCCCTCGTCCAGGGCTTTCCGATATACAACGTGAGCTTCGTAGACCGCTTCGGCCGTCCGTTCGATATCCGCATCGGTATGCGAATAACTCACCACAAACGACGGCGCGATCACTCCTCGGCGGATGAGCTCTTGCAGGAACAGGGTCCGAAAAGCTTGGGACCTGGCGCGGTTCGGATCATGGGTTGCGAACACGAGGTTACACGGCCGACCGATGAGCTCGAAGAATCCCGCCAGGCGGTTCTCCGCGATCGACCGATCGATGAGTGTCCGAAGCCGTTCCCCCTGCTTCCACAGAAACTCGACCACGTTTCGCTCGCGGTAAACTCGAATGGTTTCGAGAGACGCGGCCAGTGCGTGGGTCTCCGCTCCGTGGGTGGTGGAGAGCAGGAAAACGCGGGGCTGATCGTGATCCAGGCCGCCGAGCCGCATAATCTCACGATTACCGGCCAGTGCCGAGATCGCAAACCCGTTCCCCATCGCCTTGCCGAAAGCGGAGAGATGGGGAACGACGCCGTGAAACTTCTGGGCGCCACCAAGATGCCAGCGGAAGCCGGTGATCATCTCGTCGAAGATGAAAACGGCGCCCCGCTCCTCGCAGAGTTCCTTGACCTGTTTCAGGTAGCCCGCGGCCGGGGCCGTGGCGGCCTCCGCCTCCATGACGACACAGGCGATACGGCCGGGATGCTGTTCGAAGAGTTCTCGCAAACTGCAAAGGTCATTGTAGCGGAATTTGAGAGTCATCGCGGCGATGGCCTGAGGAATGCCGGCATTCATCTCCGTGCTGCCGATAAACCAGTCATCGGTAGAGAAGAACGGCTGGTCCCCACAAATTGCGATCAGTTCCCGTCCCGTATATGCCCGGGCCAGTTTGACGGCCGCTGTAGTGACATCAGAGCCGTTCTTGGCGAACTTGACCATGTCCGCGCCATCGATCACTCCAAGCATTGCCTCGGCCAGGTCCAGCTCGATCTTTGCAGGCCGCGTGAAGTTGATTCCAAGCTGCATTTGCCGATGAGCGGCCTCCACCACCGGCTCGAATGCGTGACCAAGCGTGACCGCCCTTAAACCCATCCCGTATTCGATGAACTCATTGCCATCGACGTCCCAGACGTGGCAGCCCTTTCCTCGAACGAGGAAACCGGGGGCCTGCTGCGGAAACTGGTCGTCGCCTTTTGCGTAAGTGTGTGCGCCGCCGGGGATCAGACAGTGCGCTAGTGGCTGCAGGATGCGGGACCGGGAGAGATCCCGCGAATCGGCGGCCGCGAAATCCAGGGCTGCCCGCTGATCTTTATCAGGCGCCATGACGTCTCCCACTTGGAACGCCGTTGCCAATCACCAATTTTCGCGCGTGAAATGCCTCCGCGTAGCCGCTCAGAGAGTTGGATTCCATGCCGCGAATGCGCATCATGCCCAGAAATGTCTGACGGTCAAACCAGGGTTTGCCCTGTTGAGACGCAAATGCCTGAAATAGGTAGTCCACCTTGGTCTCATAGAATGGCACATCCAGCGGCACAAACACATTGGGACGTCCTAAATCGCCATCATACTTCGGAATTTCATACTCGAGGATCAGGTGGGTTCGAAACGTGTTCCAGGTGAGCTCAGAGATCAGCCGGTGATCTTGATGGGCATCGCCACTCCAGTGGGTGAAGATGAGGTCCGGATTCACCTGCCCCTTCATCTCCTCGAAGGAGTCTTTCACCACACCACCGCTGTAGGGCAGGAAACTGTCCCGGTGTTCTTTGAGGACAATTTGCTTCTGGCAGCCTGCGGTAAACAACTCCGCGGCCGTTGTGGCCTCTTGGGCGCGCAGCCCGTTGGCGCTGAAGACCACCCAGTGAAATTTGACTTGCGGGATAGCCGCCTTGAGATGCAGAAGGGTGCCGCCGCAGCCGATCTCGATATCGTCACAATGCGCGCCCAAACAGAGAATGGTCAGTCCTCGGCTGGAGGCTGCGCTGAGGTTCAAATGGAGCATTTTCTCGCCCCCATCAAGTCTTTGAAGCCTCGCTCTGGTTGACGCAGGATGTGTCCCAGGCTATCCAACGGCCGGTGCTCATGCGACTACGCGCGGCGCCGCGTGCCCGTTCTTCCACACGCGCCACGGAGCGGTACCGGCGGCTTCAAGCTCATCGAGAAGCTGTTTGTCGCGAAAGGTATCCATGCACTGCCAAAAACCACTGTAGGGATGCGACCACACACGGCCTTCGGCGATCATGCGCTGGAAGGGCTCGTAAACCAACTCCTCGCCAGGCTTAATGTATCGAAAGATCTCTTGGCGCAGCACGAAGTACCCACCGTTGATCCAGATATTGGCGTCCTTCATGCACTTGATCGCGCGGACGGTGCCATCGCCATCTATCTGGACTGTATCCAGGCTACTGGATCGAGGCTGCACGGAGAGAAACGCAGCGTAATTTTTCCCGCGAGAGAATTCATCGACTAACTGGGGGAGATAGAAGTCCGTGAGGCCGTCGCTGTAGTTGGCCAGAAACGTCTCCTCGCCGTTCAAGTGTGGCTCGACCAGGCGCAGGCGGTCGGCAATCGTAGACTTCATGCCGGTGTCGACAAAGGTGATCTTCCAATCGTCGATATCTCGCTGCATGAAATCCAGCCTCCTGCCACCCTGAGAAAATACAAAATCATTGGAGACGGACTCCTCATAATTGAGAAAGTAATTCTTGATTACGTCGGCCTTATAGCCGAGACAGAGGATGAAGTCTTTGTGGCCGAAGTGGGCGTAGTACTTCATAACATGCCACAGCACGGGCCTGGTTCCGATGGTGACCATGGGCTTGGGGACGTCTTCCGAGTAACCACGGAGCCTCATGCCGGCGCCACCACAAAAGAGTACGACTTTCATACGCGCTCCCCTCTCTGCTCGCCTAGCAAACGGTGACTTCGGGAATGGGCACGACGAAGCGCCCGCCCCACTCCCGGATGAATTGCAATTGCTGGATGATCTCGTCTTTCAAGTTCCACGGCAGGATGACAACGAAGTCCGGCCTGGTTTCGCGAATGCGGTCCGGATGATGGATAGGGATATGGGTACCGGGAAGAAATCTGCCCTGCTTGTGCGGGCTGCGGTCCACAGTGTATTCGATCAAATCCGTGCCGATGCCACAGTAATGAAGAAGAGTGGCGCTCTTCCCCGGCGCACCGTAGCCGGCCACTTTCCTGCCCTGCCTGGCTGCGGTGAGCAGGAAATCAACAAGCGCAAGCTTGGTCTGTTTCACCTGGTGGGCGAAAGACTCGTAACCACTGATGGAATCCAGCCCGGCCTTTTTTTCATGCCGAATTAACTCGTCCACACGCTGCCCGATTTTGTGCGTTTGATCCTCTGCCCGGCGAGCGAAGACGCGGAGCGAACCGCCGTGGGTGGGTAGTTCTTCCACGTCAAAGGCGGTCAGCCCATGGGCCCTCAGAATGTTGACCGTGGTGAGCATCGAGAAATAGGAAAAGTGTTCGTGGTAAATCGTGTCAAATTCATTGCCTTCCATGAGGCGCAGCAAGTGGGGAAATTCCAGCGTCAGGACGCCTGCGGGCTTCAGCAGGATCTTGAGGCCTTCGACAAAGTCATTCAGGTCCGGGACCTGCGCGAGAACGTTGTTGGCGACGATCAGGTCCGCGCAGCGGCCCTCGGCCGCAAGTTCTTCGGCGACTGCCTGGCCAAAAAACCGCACCAGCGTGGGTACGCCCTTTTCGACAGCAACGCGAGCCACATTCGCCGCCGGCTCAATGCCCAGCACGGGCACGTTTCGTCGCACAAAATACTGCAACAGGTAGCCATCGTTACTGGCCACTTCGGCTACGAGGCTTCGCTCGTTGAGGCCCAATCGTTCAGCCATTTTGTCGCAGTACTTCTGGCAGTGTGCGAGCCACGAATCCGAGTACGAGGAGAAATAAGCGTAGTCGCTGAAGATATTCTCGGGCTTTTCAAACTCTTCGAGCTGCACCAGGAAACAGCGCTCGCAGACGTAAACATGGAGGGGATAGTAGATCTCTCCACGGTTGAGATCCTGGGCCGAAGGGTAGGTCTCGCAGAGCGGAGACATCCCAAGGTCCACAAAGGTGCGCGCGAGGCCGGCGCCGCAGAACCGGCATTGACCGGGCGCAACGGCGCGCGCAGCAATGGCAGAAGGCATGGTCGTCGTCGCAGGCATAAAAACTGGGTCAGGCAACCACGGGCGCCTCGGCGCTCCGTTTGCTCCAGCGCAGAGAAGGATCCAACTGCCCGGCTCTCAACAGGCGCTGAATGTGGCGAATGCGGATATAGCGGCCACCCTGCAGGTCTTCGAACCGGAGACCGGCGGCGCGATAGGCGTCGTACAGTTCTCGTGCGCCCTGGCGTGCAGTAAACTGCGGCTGGAAGCTGGGTAGCACACGGTAAATCCTGTCGCAGTTGATGCGGTAACAGCGCGTGTCGGGCCCGCCGCCGGGCGCGTACTCAATGGAGCAGCCTGGAACTGTCTCCGCAACGATTTCCGCCAGTTCGCGGACACGATAATTCTCATCCGGCCTGCCGACGTTGAAGACCAAATTGTGGACCGTTTGCCGGGGAGCTGCGAGCGCGCTCAGAACCGCAGCAACGATGTCGCGAATGTGCACGATCGGCCGCCAGGGTGTGCCGTCACTCTTAATCAACACTTTGCCGGTGGTGAACGCAGTGGCGACAAGGTCGTTCAAGACAATATCCAGCCGCAGGCGCGGCGAAACGCCGTAGGCGGTGGCATTTCTCATGAACGTGGGGCTGAAGTCATCATCCGCCAGCAGCGCGATATCGCGCTCGGCCAAAACCTTCGACTCGCCGTAGGGCGTGACCGGGTTCAAGGGGGCGGATTCATTATGAATCGCTTCGCCAGCGGCGCCGTAAGTGCTGCAGGACGAGGAAAAGATGAATCGCTTCACTCCGGAGGCTTTAGCGACCTCGGCCAAACGGACCGAAGCGCGATGATTAATGTCATGGGTAATCTCGGGATCCAGGTCGCCAAGAGGATCATTGGAGAGTGCGGCAAAATGAGCTACGGCATCGAAGCCGGCGAGATCCGCCCGGGTCAGGTCGCGCAGGTCTCTGCGGACTTCGGGTATCTGTTCTGCGAACTCGCCGAAGTCGCAACCGTCAAAAAACCCGGCGTCCAGGCCAACCACATCGTGGCCCGCGTCACGTAGCATCGGCCCCGCAACAGCGCCGATGTAACCTCTATGGCCCGTCAGCAGGATTTTCATGACCGATCACTCTTGAAGGTATTGGACCCCAACACCAGCAAAAAAAGAAGCCCGCTCATGGCCGTAGTTGCCTACTGGGTTGTGACGCTTTAGCGGATACCAGCTCGCGATCGCCAGCTTCTGTCAAGAGCGAAAGCAGGCCGCCGCGACAAAGAACGTCCGCAGCATCCAGGATCACGGGGAAAGGGAGTGCAGAGCGCTCGGCAATATCCAGAAGCGAATGCCTGCCATCGGAGAGGTTCATAACCCAGAGACGCGCGTGAACTTCCTGTGCGATGGATCTCCCGCCGCCGGAGGGATACAGGCTTCGCTTGCCCAGTTGCGGCTCGCAAAAAGGGTTCAAGTTGCGGTAGCGCCGATCGTTTTCCAGGACGTCCAGGATGGCTGCGCACGCGCGCAAGGATTCGGCCAGTCGAGCAGGACGGATGAAATCGAGATTGTCCGCAGAGGTGTGATACTCGGGAAAGGTTCCCCACACGCTGCGCATCAGACAGCCGACGGGCAGATCGAAACCCGGAGAACAATATTGCCGTTCGTCGTAACCATACGGGGTGAAATCGAGAATCTCCGCATTTTCGCCAGAGTGCGCGAGGACGTGAGCCGCGGCACGGTCCACCGAGGCGTCTCCACGGCGGCTCTTTTTGTAGTGGAACGCAGCGTTGTCTCCGAGGCAAGTCAACACCAATCCGTGGCGGATGTTTGCGGCCGCCTGCTGGTTGCGCGCGAGCCAGGTAATTGCGCCGATGGTGCCGGGAATAAACAGGAAGCGGTAGGTGTAACGAAGATCCTTCCCGCTGAGCACTTTAGCCAGGGCGGTCGCCACGGTCAATCCGGAGAGATTGTCGTTGGCAAGGGACGGATGACAGGCGTGGCAGGAGATCAGTACCTCGTCTGTAGATCGGCCCGGTGCGACGAACTCCCCGTATGTCAGGCTTCCGGCCTGGAGCGAGGAATCAATGCAAACTTCGTACTCGCGGTCGTCGAGGGCCCGAAGTTGGTTTTCGGAAAGGCAAAACCCCCAGTTCTCAGTGTAATAAGAGGTGCGATAGGGGATCCAGTCCGGCCTCTCCGGAATTGTGAAGAGATGCGGCTTGAGCTCGGCCAGCGGCATTCTGGCGCGAACCGGGACGCTGTAGTTCAAGACGTGCAGGTTGGACTTGTGGAAGTCCACAATCCGACTGCCGCCGGGCACTGCGATATAGGCATCGCGGATGTTCCACTCTTTCGGAACGGCCCAATCGAAGACGGGAGTGCCGGTGGGCACGTCAAAGAGTTGCAGGGGAATCCGCTCCTGAATCATGGCCAGAGTCTTGCGGATTCCTGCGCCAGTGATGCTCCGGCAGATAGGATAGAGCTCCGCGGCAAACTGGTGCAGTTCCCTTCCGGTTGCGGGAAGATCCCTACGATCGAGCTCAGCGAGCAGGCTCATAATTTGTTTGGAAATTGGGATACGTTCGGTCGCGCTCAGAGATCACTTCCACGCTGGCCGGCCATTCGATGCCAAATGCCGGATCGTCCCAACGCACGCCGCGGGCTAACTCAGCATTGTAGAACTCTGACATTTGATAGAAGACTTCACTTTCCTGTTCCAAAGTCAAGAAGCCGTGGGCACATCCCTCAGGCACGTAGAGCATGTTACGCTTTTCCGCCGTCAGGACGACCGCAAACCAGTCCCGGAATGTCGGCGACTGAGGCCGCAGGTCGAGTGCCAGGTCATAAATGGCGCCCCTCGTGCAGCGCACGAGTTTTGCCTCCGCGTGCGGGGACACCTGGTAGTGAAGGCCGCGCAGCGTTCCCTTCCGCTTGTTGAAGGATATGCTGCATTGCGCGAGTTCGGGGTTCAATCCGTGACTCTTGAATTCCTCGCGGCACCAGGTGCGCGCAAAGAAACCGCGCTGATCCGGCCGGGGTTCGAGACGGATTTCGAACGCTCCGGGAATTGTGGTCTCATGAAAAGTCATGCTTGCGAGTAACGGGAGGCTATAATCGTATTCGGCATCAACCGGTGGGCCTGCACGACATATGCCGCGCTGCTGCCTCTCGAGATGTGGGATCGGCCAGCTCATAGACGAGCCGGTCACCCTGAATGACGGCGTACGCCAAATGCGCCCGTTCGCTTTCCGGACCAACAATTTCCCAGTCGTCCCCCCGAGAAACTAACTTCATCTGACTCCTCGCTCTCCACCAACGGTCCACATCTCCCGGCAGCGCAGCCCAAACCCCTTCTGTGTCCACCCGGTGCCGCATGTGGCTGAGCAATGCCTCATAAACCTTTCGCGAACGGGTCCCGATTAGATAATCGGGGTGCGTAAGAATGCTCATCAGACCATTTCTTTGGGCAATCAGGTCGAGCTGCTTCATCCAAAGATCGAGCGAATAATCTCCGAGAATTTGGAAGATCGTGTAGTCTTGGCAGGTTGTCAGCGGAAGTTCCAAGATCTTGCCGACAAAATAGGGAAACACCGTGCAACAGCCCCCGCGTTTCGGTTCAAAGTGAGCAACGTTTGGCACCGACATGTCGTAAGAGAACTCATAGGCGTCGTACCAATCCTGAATGCGATACATTGCGCCGGCGCGGAATCCGCGCGCGCGGTACCGATGCACGTACTGATTGATTTGTTCTGCCCGGCGGAGGAACTCTTCCCGTCTTTTGTACAAATGCCCGTCATGATTCAAGTCGTGGATATTGAATTCGAAGCCGCGGCTGCGGATCTCCTGCACAAAAGCGTCCGACACTTCGTACCGATTTTGCGGGATGACCTGGTAGGAAGCCTTGAAGCCATACGATTCATCGAGATCCATCAATTGCGGGGTGAAGTCCCGGCCCGCGGAAGTCTCCACGTCATGGGTCAGAATGAAGCAGTTCGGCGCGCCTTCGGGCCAAAACCAGATGAAGGGAACGCGCTGCAGATTGGCAGCCCGCATGGCAAGAAGCAGGGTCTGTTCATGAAACGTGTCCGCCGTAAAATCGACCGGCCAGGCCGGAAACGGCCTGCTTTTCCAATCGCTGAAATAGGCCCTCTGCATGCCCAGCCGGAGAGCATCCGGCAATATATTCCGAACGAGGTAGTATAATTTGCCTACCCATTCGTAGGTGACAATCCTCTCTCGGCCCGGCATCAAGCTGGGCTCATATTTCTCACGGCGGAGGTTCTCGACCACCTGGACGGGATCGAACGGAAGCGCGAGCACGGATCCGTTGGCCGGGATTCTTGCGGTGACGTCTTCGAGGGACCCCTCAAGGCTCCGGGCAACCTGTCCGACCGACAACTGTCCGTAGCAGACCGTATCGGGTCCAAGACGGAAATATCCTTCATCGGCTGAAAGCTCGCCCGCCGAGGTGAAACGCGCGAGAGCTTCCTCACAGCGATAGTAGTGAATCAGACTACTATTTAGCCGGTTCACGTCTGTCCTCTCGAATCAGGTACACTGGCGTAGCGACACTGGACACTCGGGGGGCCAACTACCCCCAGGCACCGACAAAACGCTCGTCTCGCTTCGCAAGATGTATTTCCCAACTGGATAGAAAGACAGAACGCCTATGATCAAGAAACAGCCTATGCTCCGAAACGAGATGACTACCACTATGAGCGAACTCTCGAAAGATAGGGCCCCGACTGATGTTGATTATAGAAGAGGAAATGTCCACTGGTCTAATCCTCTAATTACTCCGAACAACTAAGGATCAAGAAATCGAGAGGCGAGTGACAGGCATAGCAAACTGTTCGCGCTGGAGGATCTGAGAGACCGCCTCTAGCAGTGACGGCGCCACTAGGTCGGCCAGTACGCCGGGAGACTTGCTTGTGACTCGCAAGAAAGCCGTCTTACATCCCGCACTGCGGCCAGCCTCGACATCACTGAGAGAATCGCCGATCATCCAGGAGGCCTTCAAATCGATTTGATGAGTCGCCGCGGCTTCAAGCAGCAGGCCGGGGGCCGGCTTGCGACAACTGCATGCCGACTCAATATCGTGAGGGCAGCAGTACACTCCATCAAGCATGGCGCCATCGGCGGCCAATTTCTCACGCATGCGACGATTCAACGAATCCAAGTCACGGAGGGTGAGCAACCCCTTGGCCACGCATCGCTGATTGCTCACCACGATCACCAGAAACCCCGCTCGGCGGAATGAAACTATGGCCTCAGCTACGCCGGGGAGGAAGACCATTTCTTCCCATCGGGTCACATATTCGCCTTCAGGAGCTTTGCGGTTGATTACGCCGTCTCGATCCAAGAACGCTGCTTTGAACATGGATTCGCTGCTCCGAGAGCGGCTAGGATGATCTCTCCCAGTAGTCGAGCATGGATTGAAGGGTCTGCGCGAGGGATAAGCTGGGCTTCCAGCCCGTATCTCTCAGAATCATCCTGGTGCTGCCGAAGATGATCTTCTCGTCGGATGGCCGCATGAGGCGCGGGACCGGGCGAACCTCCACTTTAACTCCAGAGAGGCGGATCGCGGTGTGCAGCACCTCGGAAATCGGGTGCGTCCTGGCGGCGCACAGATTGTACGTCTCTCCGCGTCTTCCCTTCATCGCCGCCAGGTAGAAACCTAGTACGGCGTCATGGACATCCAGAAAGGCACGATGAGGCTTCAGATTTCCCACCTCGATCGCCGGGGCCTGCAAGCCCTTTCTGATGCGGATCAGTTGGCGCACGAAATCCGACGGCGCGTCATTCGTTTTCCCGGGGCCGGTGGTGTTGAACAGTCGGATGTTCACGGCCGGAATGCCGTAATCCAGAAAATACTCCCTGGCCAGAAGGTCCTGGCATACCTTGCTGATCCCATAAGGATGCAGCGGCCGCAGCGGCTGATCTTCAGTGACGGGGATCGCGGATTCCGGCACATTCCCGTACTCGGCGCTGGAACACGCAGAGACCACCACGGGCGGCTTCTTCATGTGCCGCACGGCCTCAAACAAATGCAGGGAACCCATGATGTTCGACTCGAAAGTTTCAACCGGGTCGGCCCAGGAAACTGTGGGCAGACTTTGGGCGGCAAGATGAAAAACATGAGTGGGCTGGCTCTCCCGGAAAACCTGCTCCACGCGCTGCCCGTTGCGCAGGTCGCATTGCACAAGAGACAGATTCGGCTCCTCGGGATGGGAACCGTGCAGGCGATATGTGCCGAACACTTTCCATCTCTTCGCCAGCAGGAACTTCACCAAGTGGGAACCGATGAAGCCTTCCGCACCCGTGACTATGGCAATTTTTCTCAATTCTCTTCTCTCAGATCCCTTGACGCCCAATGAATGGCTGGAGCAGCCGTGCCGTCTGTAAGCTGTGGGCAGAAGGCTCGCACACCGGCATCCTGGCACCTATAAATCCCGGTCCCAGCCTCGAGCAATCAGCCCATATGGCGATACAAAAGCCGACCAGCAAGAGACAAGAACGCATCGGGAAGCAGAGCGAAAACGCCCCGGAATACGCGCGAGTCCGAACTCGACAAGGATGGCGCCTGTTTGGACGCCGGATAACGATAGTAGGTCAGGCAAGTTCTAGTCGTGCCCCAATGATCCTTGAAAACGATCAAGCCTTCGTTGTCGAGATCGGAACGGCCAAAGTCGATCGTATCGACACCGGAGGATTTACTCTCTTGAATCAATCTCCAGAAGAGTAGCGGCATACCACCCAAATTGTGAAACCGTTCGTCGGAACACCCATACTTGTAGACCACGGTTGAACCATGCCGCGCTGTGAGCACGGCTGCGATAGCAGTGCCGTTCTTTCGTGCAACCCGAATGACAACTTGATCTCCCATGCACTCCACCAGATTCCTGAACCAGACTCGCGGTTGCGGCGGCAACCGGTGGCGCCGCCGGGTAGTCAGAAGCAAGCGATAAAACTCATCCTGAAGTTGTTCCGAGCGGCCGGCCTCATAGGAGAGGCGCTCTCTGTCAGCTCGCCGGATTTTGCGCTGAATCGAATCCTTATGCAGCCTTGCGAAGAGCTGGCTCTCCTGCGGGCGAATATCCAGCGTATGAAAGCAATAGGTATGGCTGGGTCGCATCCTCTCAGCAGTATGCTCCAGAGTGAAGAGGGGTCGGACTTCAACGTACCTACAATGTTGGCGCTGATGTTCCGCATACAACCATTCCATCAAGTTGGCGGCATCTCCATCGGCGTTCAAGAGCGGCTCGCAATGGTCCGCAAATGGCAGCGACACGAGGCGGGTCCCGGTAAGCCAGCTCGAAATCCTGCACAGTACAATTCCGTCCTTTAAAGGTTCTCCGGGCCGTGCGTTGGTCAACACGAACGGCGCGTAGCCATAGGTGCGATGCAGGGCCTCGAGCCATCCCCTTTGATGAAAGACGGAAGCGCTGGGATGGCGTGCCACCAGATCATCCCAGCGGCGGTCCGAAAGCGGGTCAACAATGTAAGGGTCCACTGCCTGCTCAGAGCGGCTCCGGACAGTTAGTGTCCGGGGGTCTAAAGGGCGCGTGAAATTTGTGCCCGGGGAGTGGGAAATCTGCGTGGGCACGTTACTAGCCGCCGGTCTTCAGTCCCGTCATCGCGGCGTTCCCTGCAGTGATCGCCTGCTCAACGGCGTCGCAAAGGGAATGACCAATCAGGATGTGGCACTCCTGGATCCGGGGCGTCTCCTCGGAAGGAGCGGCGATCAATACGTCGACCAGGTCGCGAAGTGCCCCGCCCGAGGCGCCGGTTAGTGCGATTGTGACCAGACCCAGCCTGCGTGCAGTACGCATGGCCTGAATCACATTTGGCGAGTTTCCCGATGTGCTGATCCCCACGGCCACGTCTCCGGAAACGGCGAGAGCCTCCAACTGCCGGGCGAAAACTTCCGCATAACCGTAGTCGTTGCCGATGGCGGTGACCGCAGAGGAATTAGCATTCAGCGCCAGCGCCGGCAAAGGAGTGCGCTCGCGCAGGTAGCGACCCACGAATTCCGCGGCAAGATGCTGTGCATCGGCGGCGCTGCCGCCGTTCCCGAAGAAGATCGCCTTGCGGCCGGCACTGTACGCGGAGATGAGCAGGTCCGCGGCTTTAGTCATCGCGGGCAGACATGCCGGAAGAAGGCGGCCATGAACTTCCAGGCTGCGCTCGACGTTGGCGCGAAGGGTTGCATCAGTCATCGTGTACTCCGATCCTGCGTCGGTAAACATGCCGGCCTCGCGGCCTGCCCTTGCAGCAAGCACCTCCGGCGGTCAGGACTTTGCAGCATGCTTTTCCGCATGGGCCAAGACCTGTTGCGCCTCCCGAAATCGTTCCGGAGTTCCGATGTCCACACAAGCGCTACCGCCGACGAAGGTGCGAATCGAGCGTCCTTCTCGGAGCCAGCGAGGGAGCAGTTCGCGTTCCAACGAAACTTGAAGACCGGAAGGAATTTCCAGAAGGATTGATTTCGAGAGCAGATAGATTCCGGCATTGAGGTATGGCGCCCCGGCGGCGTCTGTCTTTTCCGCAAAACCGGTGAGTCTGCCGCTCGAATCCGCGAACACAGATCCGCAATCTGTGCGGCCGTCCGCAGGAACAACCGCAAGGGATACATCCGCTTTACTGGCCCGGTGTTCCACTACGAACTGGCCCAGGTCCAAATCGGTGTAACTGTCGCCGTTCATCACCAGCGCGATCTCCGTTTCCAGCAATCCCGCGGCATTCCGCACGGCTCCACCTGTCCCGAGAGGCGAGGACTCTTCGGAATATATGATCTGTAACCCGAATGTTTCCGCGCCGAAATGCGACCGGATAATGTCCTTCTGATAACCCAAAGCCAAGAGTACACGGAAAAATCCGTGGCGGCGGAGTTGGCGCAGCAGCAATTCCAGGAAGGGGCGCCCGGCAACCGTCGCCATGGACTTCGGACCCTCTCCTGTCACGCTCCGCAGCCGAAGTCCTGCGCCGCCACAAAGCACAATCGCGTCAGGAAGGTTGCGCATACACCTCGGACCGTTCCGCAGCCAGGGCCTTGTCGAAGGCCTGCTCGGGTTCGTAAACCACCACGTGGCTGCCCCGATTGGAGAATGCAATCGGTATGCAAAGGAGCTTTCGCAAACTTTCGCGTAGAGCTCGGCGCCGCTCCGGTGGCACGTAGAAGAGCATAAAGCCGCCGCCGCCGGCGCCCAGCAGCTTGCCTCCCAACGCACCAGCCCGCAGACCCGCTTCATAAATGTCGTCAATACTGGTGTTGGAGATTTTCTGGCTCAGCGTCTTCTTGAGTTTCCAGCCTTCATGTAGCAGCCTGCCAAAATCGTCGAGGGAGCGGCCGGGGCTGGAGAGAATTGCCTCGCCCTCGTTCACCAATTGCATCATGGCCTGCAGCTCGTTGGCGCGCTGCGGGGTCGTGCGGATCTGCTCCTTGGCGATTTCGGACGCAATGCGCGAAAACCCTGTGAAATAAAGGGCCAAGTGCTGCTCAAGCTCGGCAAGGCGGCTCGGTGCGGTGAGGATTGGTTTCACCTCGACGGCGCCGCTTTGATGGAAATTGATGCGATTGAGACCGCCATGGGCCGCGCTGACCTGGTCTTGCGCACCGACGGCCTCGCGAAGTATGTCCTGTTCGACGCGGATGGCATCTGCCGCCAGGGCCTGCTTGTCGCGCATCTGGTCTCTGAGCCCATAGAGAGCCAGCAACAGCCCGACCGTAAATGCGGAGCTGGTGCCCAAGCCTGCGCGGGCGGGCAAATCGGCTACGTGGTGGATTTCCACGCCCTCTTCCATGCCCATGAATTGCAAGCAGCCGCGGACGGAGGGATGCTCGATGGCGCTGTTCGCGCCGACATTCTCCACCTTCGTATAGGAAACCCTGCTGTGATACTCAAAAAATGGCGGCAGCCAACGGCAGGTGATATAGCAGCACTTGTTGATCGTCGTCGAAAGGACCGCGCCGCCATGCTCGCGGTACCACACGGGATAGTCCGTCCCGCCGCCGAAGAAAGAGATGCGCATGGGGGTCCGGGTGATAATCACGTTTTCAGCCTCCAATGTACTTCGAGGTCAGTTTGCTCTGGGTTCGCCAGTATCCGTGAGGAACTAGCCAACAGATTTCAAAGCGTCGCCTACACCAAGCGGCTCCGCGACGTAGGCGCCGGGTGACTGTTAACTCGGTTGAGCAACCTTCTTGGCGCTGCAGCCCTGGCCATCGGCTCTCTCACAAGCCTCGATTTTGTACATTGCTCGATCCCATGCTCGAGACACGACTGACTTCCAATGCGGTAGCGCCCTCTGCGTAAATTTGGCAACTTTCCACCCGAATATCGATTTCATCCAGGCATATTTCGACTGCAGGCGGGGCTCCTCGAGGCAACCTAGGAGTTCTGTAGCCAGTCTGTGCATCTCCGCAACAATGTCTGGCCGTTCCGGATAGAAAGCGCCGTACCAATTTTGCAGATAGGTCAGACAGGCCTTTCGGACGCGGTCGCTTTCTTCCAACGAGCGGAGATATAGAATGTGGAGTTTCATCGACTGGAATAGCGAATTTTTCTTTTTGTTTGAATTGCCGATGTAGCTCACACGGTTTGCCCCGGTCACTCTGTAGAACACACGGCCCTCGGGTACAAAGCGCGTGCCTTCGGATGCCAAAAGCACACGGGCAAAATATTCACCGTCCTGGTCATACTGAAGATCCTCGTCCCAGGGTCCAGCCGCCTCAGCCAACTCCCGGCTGACCAGCCAGGTTGCATTTTGCATGTGGAGATTCTCGTTCATTTTCCGCAACAGCCACTCCACTGGAGAAAGGTCGTGCCACAGGGAGTTCGGAACGAGACAGGCGCAGCGCGTCCGATAATAAAAGGGAGCCCACGGCGAAGACAGGAGTGTTCGCCTGCTGTCTGTGTCCCGCAGCGCCGTCAGCTGCCGCTCAATTTTATCCGCAGCCAGAAGATCATCCGAGTCCAGCTCCTGAATGTAGTCACCCTGACACATGCGAAGGGCGTGGTTTACGGCCGCGGAGAGGCCCCGGTTTTCCGTGGAAATGACTTTGACTTCCTTCGAGGCAAACTGCCGCGCCACTTCGGCGGTCCGATCCGTGGAACCGTCGTCCACAATGATGATTTCCTTTCGTGGCCACGTCTGGCTGACCGCCGAGCGGAGTGTTTCGCCAATCCAGTGCTCCATGTTGAAAGCGGGAATGATTATGGACACCAGAGGTTTCATGAGGGTCGGCCTCCCAACAATTCCGTATCCAGTTCTCGAACTCTCTCGCCGACGACTTCCCCGAATTGAGATGCGTTGAGCTGCCTGGAGAGCGAATCAGATGGCCTGCCGGGAAAGGCCGAATGCGCCCAATAAGTCTTTGAATGACATGACCTCTTCCCGAACCCGGGGTATGAGTGCAGAGAACGAGTAAGCCGCTGCAAATCCCAGAGCGGCAACCAGGAGCTGGGATTCGATATGCTGGGGAGCAATGATGTGCAGAGCCAACTCCGCGAAAAGAATCCCCGTGAAGCCGAGCGACAGCGGGTAGACGATGGCCTGGCCGAGGCGCGACAAGGTCAAATTCGTGCCTCGGAAAGTGAAATGGAGCATCCAGGGAAGGATTGCAATTTGCGCCAGTGAGCCAGACAAGGCTACGCCCTTGATGCCGAAAGGCAGGCCGATTACAAAGCTGCCGACCAGGATGGGAGAAATGATCAGCAAGAGTTTGAGCAGCTGCCCCGACAATCCCCGGCTGACCAGCATCCAGATGCTCATTTCAAGGAAGAGTTGCCCCAGCGCAGAGATCGCCAGGATCTGGAAGACAGGCGCAGCCTCCCCCCACTTACGCCCCAGGACCAGGGAAATCACCGGACTAGCAGCAACGAAGAGAAATCCGAACAATGGAGCACAGATCCACATGATCAAGCTAATGGCGCGCAAGTAGTAGCGCGCAAAGCGTTCTGGATCACCCTGAATCCTGCTCAACGCAGGAACGGCTACATTGCCAGCGGGGGCACTGAGCTGGCGCACAGGCAACATGAGAAGATTGTAAGCCCTCGAATAGAACCCCAGCGGGCCGGCTCCCCAAAACCATCCGATCAGGGCACCGTCAGCGCTGCGATTCAGATTGGTGACGAGATAGGAAATAGACACTGTGCCTCCGAATGCAATCATAGAACCGACGCTCGCGTCGCGCCGGGGGAGGCCTGGTCTCCAATGGACCATCAGCCACGATAGGACCATTGAACTCGAATTCAGCGTCAGGGGAAGAGCCACGAGCGCCCAGTAGCCCACTCCTCGCCACGCCATAGCAAAGGCGACAATTACAGCAAGTGCATACGAGGCGATATCCCGCAGAGCTAGGGAAGTGAACCTCATCTGCCGCTTGAGCAGGGCATAGGGCTGCACTCTCAAGCCACCAATGAGGAACGTGAGGGAAAGCAGAAAGGTAATGTCTTTGAGACGTGGTTCCCTGTAAATCCAAGCCAGAACAGGTCCCAAGGCTCCCGTGATCAGCGTGAGCCCCAGTCCTATGGCCACGTTTATCCAAAAAAGCGCGTTGACTTGGCTGTGGTTGATCTCCTTGCGCTGGATGGTCGCCTCGGAAAGGCCGAAATCCCCAAACGCGCTGGCCAGCCCCGTGACCGCAGTGACCATAGCAACCAGTCCGAAATCGACGGGGGTCAGGAGCCGCGCCAGTACCACCGTTGAAATCGTTTGGATCGCGAACTGGGCGCCTTGGGAAGCCACTGTGAGCGCTCCGCCGCGAACAGACCGGCCCTTCAGGTCTGCTTGCAAATGTTCCGTGCTGAGCGGGTCCATCAACTGTTGTTCAGCCGGCATGGTAAGTCCCTGAGACGTGGATCAGTCGGCAAGGATAAATCAGCGCACGGACGAGGGCATTATTGTGACTGGCGTTTTCATGAGGAGGCATTCTTCAGGTCTAGTGAAGTACTCGATGCGTCATGGTTCACCAGATCCTCTGGCGAGGGCATACCAAGCAAACCAGCATATACACACATAGTCATCTGACCGACCACGTCCCAGGAATGACGTTCCATTGCGTAATCAATTATCTCCTGCCGGCGGCTGTTTACGTCTGCGAACATATCACTCGCGAAGTACCTTTCAATGGTACTCGCCAAGTCAACTGGATCTTCTGGCCTGAATACAAAGCCTGTCTTGCCCTCGAGGATATCCTCCTTCAACGATCCCACATCGGCGGCGAGAACGGGCAGGCCGAAGCTGTATGCTAGGAACAAGACCCCGCTCTGGTAAATCTGCCTGTAAGGCAACACGCTCACGTCTGCCGCTTTGAAATATACCTCTGTCTCGTCATCTGGAATGTAGTCAGCCCTCAGCACTACCCGTCCCCTCTGCACCTCTTCACCAATCGCCTCCCTTATTCGATTCCAATATTCCTCACATCCATGCGTCACGCCGGCAATGATCAGCCTATAATCCTCGCGCCGTGTCAGGATCTGTTGGAATGCGGTGAAAAGGTATTCCAGCCCTTTGTAAGGTTTGATTCTGCCGAAGAAAAGGATTGTCTTTTCTCCATCCCGGATGCCCAGTCGTCGTCTTGCGTCACCGGGGGTGAGACGCGTCTTCGGAACAGCATTGTTGATCCCGAACGGGATGACAGTGACCCGTGCTCCTTGCACGCCAAACTCCCCGATGAGTTCATGCTTTGCCTTTTCTGTATGAACAAAGATATGGTCAGCGAGATGGTACTGAATACGCAGGGTAAACTGATTCAGCAGTGAGTCTGTTCGATCGCGTTTGGCGGTATTCACATTGTGAACCGTCAGAACGATTTTTTTGCCTAAGAGCTTGTAATAAAGCGTAAGCAGGGTTCGATCGAAAAACTCGAATTTGCTATTCCAGAGGATATGAAAGACTTTTGGTTTCGCCAGAGCTGCGTAGCGGATCAACCTGGCGTAGTAGACCAATATTCTCTTCACTTTGATTCCGAGACTAGCATCGTGCCGCTGATCCCCTCGCAGATTAAGAAAGTTCACTCCCGGTGTGCCAAGAAATTCCGGGAACTCCAACTCATCGTTGCCAATGACGTCTAGGGCGGCACCTTTTGACATAAGCGACGTTGCCAGGCCGAAAACATAGGGCGGATCGCTACCGCCGGTGAGCAGGGCCACCGCAATATCATGAGCCATCCTGGGCACCTCCAAATCAGGTGACACTCCAACGCTTTGCTGGTCCATATCAAAATCCCCGCCCATCTCTTGTCACAGTTTCTGCGATAATAAACAGACAGTCCTACTTCCAGGGACGGCCGTGCCAGGCGGTCCCAATTCCGGCACGGGCTTTCGTCAGTGCGGGAAAGGGATTTTATACACCGGAGAATTTCGGCAGCGCCCAGGACTCGGGATCCATCGGTCGGAAAGAGGTCGTGACCTCATGATGGGAACCGGTGTCGAGAGAATTGTGGATCGCCAGCACCACTTCCGTGTTGTGTAGACAATACTCCGGGGACAGCTTGCAGGGCCGACTCTCCCGGAGGGCGGTCGCAAGCTCCGCCGGCCCCAGGCAGAAATCCACGCGCTTTCTGAGATGAAGAAATCTGGCGCGAAGCTTGCGGGCGACGGCGCGTGGAGATCGCAGGACCGTCCGGCTAGCCTTCTTCGCCGATGCACCGCCGGGCGGGACTGCCAGTGGGTACTCCCTCTTCCTTGGGATTGAGATTGTTTTCGGTCCGATTCGCATGTTCCGGCTCCGAGTGATGTAAACGGGAGACCTCGGAGCCCAGACGTCGGCGGTGCTGAGAGTGCCGGTATCGCCAAAAATCCGGATGGAATGATCGGCGGGTGCGATCCAGCTGGACGTCAACCGGGCAACGGGACCCGACTTGAACTTCAAACAGGCAACCGTCAGATCCGGTGGAATCATCTCCAATTTCAGATCAGTCTTTAGGTCAGGGATCTGACATGTGGCGTAGGCGGTGACACTCTGGACCGGCCCAAAGAAAGCGGCCAACCACGAGACAGGATACCCCGCATGCTCGATCGTGCATCCCACCTCAAACTCGTCCCTGTAGGGCCAATGCATTCCCACTTCATTGACCCATTCCTTGTATCGCGACTGGTAAATCAGTCCGCCGTCCATCTCCGCATAAATCGCGTGGACCGTGCCAACCGCCTTTTCCCCGAGTGCCTTCCACATTGTCTGAGCGGTTTCCGCCAGCAAACGGGACGGCGCCGAAGCAATGTAGCGCCCTTTTTGTTCGGCAAGCTTGACAAGTTGCTGGGCTTCGGGAAAGGACATCGCGAGGGGCTTCTCCGAATAGACGTTTTTCCCGGCCTCCAGACAGGCCTTCGAGACGGGAAAATGGCTCCTGGGGCTCGTCAAATTGAGCACGAGCTCCACACCCGGGTCGTTCAGTACGTCGTCTAAGGATTCGTACTTCCGAACCGAATAGTAATTGGCGTAGGCGGTGGCGCGCCAATCATTCCGATCCGTCACGCCGGCAAGGCGCAGGATGGGGTGCTGAGGCATCGCGCTGCAATAATGCGCTGCAATATTTCCACACCCCACGATCGCGGTGCCGACTTCTTTCTGGTAGCCCATTTTTAAGCTAAGACTCCCCCGGCCATCGGATCATTGTCCCTCGTCAACCGGCCCAGTAGACCGGGCGCAGCATATCCGAGGTGGAGCCACGCGGTTGGGCAATCATCGCAGCAGCGCTGCGGGAATGCCGGCGGGGATCTCCACACGCATGGAGTATTGCCCGCACATCGGTAGCGCTTTTTATCACTCGAAATAATGACACAAGCGACGAGACGGCAGCAGTGTGACAGAGTTCGAGAAAAAACATCAATTCAATATATTAATTATCGTACTTCTATAAATCCATTGCGCCTTCTCGGTAAGGATACGGACACTCATTCCGTAAAGTACAGGCGAAATCATCTGACACGTTGGCGCATTACGGCTCCGCTCCGCGTGCGTCCGTGCCCACTGTAACCGGGGCCGCTTGAACAGCCAATTGCGCCTGCGATCGACATGTCCGGAGCTGATCGAAGATGGCATCCATGATTCTGGCAGTGAGCAGAATTTCTCGATAGGGAATGGGCACGGGGCCGTCCTGCAGAATGGAGCTGTAGAAGGATCGGATGAGATTGTTCATTCCGGAATACAGGTGAAAATCCCGGTCCACGACCTGTCGGAAATTATGGAGCAGGTTTCCGAGATGTTGCTTTGCAAAGAGCGCTGGAGGAATGAACTTATTGGCGTAGCTCGGGAATCTCCTGCCGCGAAGCTTAAGCAGGATCTCGTGATCCTGGTCGAGCACCAAACTATTCTTGGGACCATACATTCGAAATTCGTGCAGGGAGGGTTTCATTTGGGTCGAAAACGTGAAATAGGCTGTCGTCCCCTCTCCCTCGCAAAGGATGACGCGAAGCTCATCCACGATGTCGTTCTCATTGATGCTCTTGAGGAAGGGACTCACAAAGCCGCACGCGGTCACGCGGGGGGCGTCACTGGTCAGGAATTCTGCGATTCTGGCCACCCCGTGGCTGATCACGTTGTGAAGCAGCTTTCCAGGTAATCTGCGAACCCAATGCTGCTTGTCGCTCAGCAGCGCTCTGGCGTAAATGGGATCCGCCAGGTCGTAGCCGTAGTAGCTTTCCATATGGACGGGAACTCCGCCCAGATAGCCGCTTTCGACCAATGCTCTCATGCGTCGAGCCACGTGAGTAAACTGGAAGTTATGTCCGACGGTGACTTTAAGACCCTTTTCTTGCGCCAGGTTCAGAAGGCGTTCTGCCTGTTCCGCGCGCACCGTGAAGGGCTTTTCCACGTAGACGTGACATCCCTGCTCCAGGCAGAGCCGGGCAATCTCGAAATGACTTTCCGGCGGCGTGGTGATGTGGACGACATCCGGTCGGGTCTGCTGCAACAACTCAGCCACCTCCGTGAACAGCCTTTGGATGGCGTATCGTTTGCAGAATTGCTGAGCCTTCAGCGGCTCAGGATTGCAAACGCCCACAATTTCGCACCCTTCCAAGCGACGGATCAGCGACGCGTGGGCGTTAGCAATCTTGCCGCATCCCGCGATGGCGATCTTAAGCATGCCGGACATCGCGCCAACAAGCCTGGAAGTGGCGCCGACTACCCGCTACAGAATGAACGCTTGGAACCCAATCGAACATGGTCTCCAGTTTCTGATTGCGAATCAGCGCCTCGATGCGTACACCGTCCGTCCGGCAGCCAGCCAGGCCATCAATCCCGACCGGTTCGCTGGAATGCCGGGCAAAACAAACTAGGTTCCGAAATCCGCGATCCAGCAAGCTTGCTACAGCGCGGGAACCGACAAAACCAGTGGCGCCCGTGACCAGGATCCGATCGTCCCGGCCAATGATGAAGTCGTTTTTTCTTTCGGGCATGGAGGATTGGCCTACTGGCGCCTCGCTCTCCTGGCCCGCGATGCTGGTTCCGCCAAGATTCATTGGCAGGTCACAGACGGCGTGGCCGCGGTCACGCTTTCATCCACGGGGAGGTCGATGTAGTCTTCCGCCCCTGAGTCGACAAGCGTACTGGATGCGCCTGCCTTATGAACTCGCAAACGCAGGCCCGGCAGATGGTGAGTGCAATTCGCTGCAAGCCGGACATGCGCCGCACCGGGTTCCGAGCCATGCGTTTCAAACACAGCGGAGCGGCGCTTCTTAAACCAGGAGACTGCGTCACCCGCAGTAGCGAACCAGGGGTTGCGCATCTTTAGCTGGCGAAGCAGCTCGCCATACGTTACGCCCCACAAGCGTTCCGGAGCCAAGCTCCGATCGTGCCAATTGACCGTCAGGCAGCCACCGAACTGTACAGCACTTGCGAACATCGGGGCCAATCGCTCCATCGCTTCGCGGTGGGTGAGACCGAGATAGCTGAGATAGAAGAGAGCCGTGTCCATCACATGCATCGGCAATTCGAGCATGCAGGTGGCCTCGAGCGGCATGAACGCCTGCGTAGTGCCTGCGCGGTATCCCACCGTCACGTTGTAACCTACCGTTGAGTCGTACCCTGCGCCGGCCTTTTCCAGCACGGCCGCCGATTGCCCATTATGATAGAGCCAGTGCATCCGCACGCCAATTTCTGAGGCCCCCGTTAGTCGCCGGATCTCTTCCAGCTCCTCCCGCGCCTTCGCGCTGTCGCACCACGCATCAATGCCGTGCAGACCAACCTCATGGCAGGTGCTCTTTAACTTGCGGATGGTGTCTGCGACGTCCCTGGCCCCATAGCCGGCCGCACGCCGCTGCGGTGCCTTACCCTGCAGGCCAATTCCCGCGTTGCCCTTGAACGGGATCACGAAAAAGGTTGAGGTCAGACCCTTCTCGACCGCCGAGTACTGCTCATCGAAATCGCTCCAGAAGTCTTTCGCCAGGCCAAGATGGATAAGGGGCAGCTTTAAGGTTGCTTTCCAATTCGTGAGCACATTTTGGAGGGTCGTCCGCCCACGAACCAGGTCCCAGAGCCAGAACGCGAGAGTACGGAACAAGAAGCCAATTGTGGTGTGGTCCCACTTGTGCCGACGAACACAGGGATGATCCACGTCGTGAGTCAGGCAGGCGATAAATTGATAGCCCGCCGGTACCGGTGGAATCTCAACCAATGAAATGCCGCACCCCGTGATCCATCGCCTTAGGAGCGCGATGTGCAGCTCCAGCGCAGGAAGATGCGCCTGGGCGGTGGGCTGACCTGAGGTGAGGAGGGTGCGAATCTCTGCGAAGAGGTCATAGCCGACCCGGACAAATGCTTTGTCTTCGATTCGCTCGAAAAAGGCTGCGCACTCCCCGGATTCCTCCTGGGTGAGGAGGCCCATTTCTGCCTCCGTAAAAGTAACCGAGTTCCCGTAGATTGGGATTTGATGTTCTATATCCAAGAGAATACAGGTGTGATCCCTTTGGGGACAGATTTGGATCCCACGTTCATCGTCATGGTGTGTCTTCCTGCCGGCATACAGGATCACGAGTTTGGCGGTGGCATCAATCGGGCCATCTCCGGCGCAGAGAACGACCTCGTACCGGCGATTCGTGCGACAAAACTCCCACGGAGTTTTGAATAGCTCGAAGAATTCGCGCACAACAGATTGATCCGCGGGATCTGCGATGACGCCAATCATTTCGGGTGGGCTCAGACCAATGTGGGTACGGGCTCATGTTGAACCCGCAGCCATTGCTCAAACACAATGAGGCTGAACAGAATCTTATGATTGTCGTTCCGGCCGGAGACGTGCTGCTCGAACAGTGCGTGCACCGCTGCGGGACGAAGATACTGGTAGATCTTCGAGCCGCCATCAAGGAAGACATCCTTCATCTTGCTGTCCATAGCCCCTCGGAACCAATCATCCACAACGTTGCCGGCGAACCCGCGTTTCGGCCGTTTCACAATCGTTTCCGGAAGATAGTTACGGCACACCTGCCGGTGCAGCCACTTGCGGGAGCCATTCCTCACCTTCAGGTTTGCCGGCAGCCGTTCCACGAACTCGACGATCTCCTTGTCCACGTACGGGACGCGAAGCTCGAGTGCATGCGCCATGGACATCTTGTCCGCATACATCAGAAGTTCGTCGGGAAGATTGGACCGCACCTCCAGAAACTGGAAGCCGCCCAACTCGTCGGTCGCTGGCATCAGCAGAGATAAGTCTTCCCAGCACTTGAGTATCGCATCACCCGCATCTGGCTCAAGCAGCCCCTCCTGGAAGAGCTGATCGACCTGTGCTCCCGGGAGCAGCGAAAACACACTCTGGTACCTCCGCAAGCGATCCGAGGTGGCCAGAGATTGCACTCCGCGCTTTAGCATCTCGTTTCTCGGCAGCGCGGCTACAGTGGAGGAGATCGGTGCGCGCACCCAACCAGGCAAGCGCGCCCACATGGCACCATAGCGGACGCCGAGATGCCGCTTGTACCCGCCGAACAACTCATCCGGGCCCTGTCCCACCAGAGCCACTTTGACGTCCTGGCGGGCACGCTCACACACAAAATACATGGGAACGATCGAGGAGGTCGCAATCGGCTCTTCCACGGTAGCGACGATTTTCGGCAGCGCCTTCTCGAAAATCGATCTCGTTATCGTAACGCTGGTGTGTCTGGAGTCGAGAACGCGTGCCGTTTCAGCAGCATCCGTCAATTCATCGTCTGCGTAGCTCGAACCATATCCCACGGTGTAGGTCGGCCAGGAATCTCCGCTCAGATTCATCAACGCCAGGAGAAGTCCGGAATCGAGGCCGCCGCTCAACAGCAAGCCGACAGGCACGTCGCTAATGAGCTGCCGGCGGATCACGCGCTTATAAATGGCAAGCAACTCTTCCCGGGCTTCTCCCGATGACTTCACGGGCGCGAAGCTTTCGGGCTTGAAGTTGTACCAGCGGCTGACCTGACAAGAGCCGTTCTCGATGGTCAGCTTTGTGCCCGCCGCCAGTTTGCGGACGC
>Ga0187803_10000063_pt1 | contig 45666 bp, 40 predicted proteins | sample NC_wetland_sal_i_2_FD_132425 | JGI IMG/M metagenome (GOLD analysis project Ga0187803, IMG submission 132425) | Wetland sediment microbial communities from Neuse River Estuary, North Carolina, USA - Control_3 | ecosystem: Environmental > Aquatic > Freshwater > Wetlands > Sediment | place: USA...
CTCCTGCGTTTCTCTGGCATCGAGGACGCCCCGGCTCTGCGAAGCGGCATCCTCGCCAGCATTATCCTGACGGGGGTGCTTTTCGGCCTGATGCACGGCGCGCAGTTGGGGTGGACCTGGAGTCTTGTCTCGATGCTCATTCTTGTCGGCATTATCTTCACGCTCGTGCGCGCGCGAACCGGCAGCGTTTTTGCCAGCTTTCTGATGCATTTGGGCTACAACTCGCTCATTTCTGTTGTCGCGGTATTAGGCACGCATGGCTTCACGCGGATGCCTCAAGGCCAGTGAGCGGTTCATTTCGCCATTCGTCTTCGTTCCAATTTCACTGGAGAGGAACCCCCGAAGAATGTACGTAGCCCAGCCCATCGAGTGGACCGACCGCGGCGTGGTCATGCTGGACCAGCGCCGCCTTCCCGCCGAGGAGATCTACCACACCTACACGGACTACCGCGAGGTCGCCAAAGCCATTCGCGAAATGGTGATTCGCGGCGCGCCGGCCATCGGTGTCGCGGCTGCGATGGGAGTCGCCCTTGGCGTGCAGCATTCGCGCGCCACTTCCTTGGATGACTTAAAAGTGGAATTTGAGGAAATTTCCCGGGCGTTGGCGGAAACGCGCCCCACGGCCGCCGATCTTTTTTGGGCCTTGCAACGCATGAGAACGCGCTTCGCGGAATTGCTCGTCTCCTCCGCCAGTCTGTCCGAAATACGCAGCGCCCTCGTTGCCGAAGCCCGGGAAGTGCACCTCGAAAAAAAGGCCACCGACGAAGCCATCGGGCGTTTCGGCGCGGAATTCATGCCCAGCGAAGGGCAAGTAATGACACAGTGCAATGCCGGCGCGCTGGCCACCGGCGGAATTGGCACCGCCCTCGGAGTCATCCGCGTTGCCTTCCAGCAGGGTCACAAGCTGCATGTGCTGGTGCCGGAGACACGCCCCTATTTGCAGGGTGCGCGCCTCACGGCCTGGGAACTCCACCGCGGCGGCATTCCCCTCACTCTCATCACGGACAACATGGTCGGCCACTTCCTGAAAACCGGCAAGGTCGGCGCCATTGTTACCGGCGCGGACCGCATCGCCGCGAACGGCGACACCGCGAACAAAATCGGGACGTACCAGATGGCCGTGCTGGCGCGCGAGCACGGTGTGGCGTTTTACGTGGCCGCGCCGATTTCCACGCTGGACCTTTCCTTGCCGTCCGGAGACGCCATCCCCATCGAACAGCGTTCACCGGAAGAAGTCACCCACCTTCGCGGTGTGCGCATCGCGCCGGATGTGCCGGTGGCGCATTTCGCGTTCGACGTCACACCCTCGCAGTTCATCACCGCCATCATCACCGAACGCGGCATCGCCCGCGCCCCCTACCTGGAATCCCTCGAACAGCTTTGCGCGAAATAGCGCGGGCTAGTGCCGCAACACGATGGGCGGGAGGAAGAGTCCCGCGAAGATGAAGCCGTTGTAGCCGAGGTGCACCAAGTAGCTGGCGAAGACGGAATGCGTGGCTGCGCGCGCCGCGGTCATCGCCATGCCGACAGCAACGAGCGTGGCGATCTGCCCCCACCCTCCCCAGAGCTGAGGCACGTGAACCATGCCGAAAAGGATTCCGGTGAACGCGATTCCTGCGAGGATTCCGAATTTGCGCGCCAGTACCGGATACACGTAACCGCGGAACACAGTCTCTTCCGCCAGCGGCGCCACCAGGAGTCCGAACACCATCAGGTACTCCACGCCCCGGCGCGTGGTGAAGAGCGCTTCGATGGGCAGTTCCTTCGGCGTTTTGTAGAAGTGCGAAGCGACGTCCGCGCCGATCGCCAGCAACATCCCGCCCAAGAGCGACGCCGGAACCAGAATCCCCGCGCCCAATTTTCCCAGCCGTAATCGCCGCCACCCGAGCGTGCGCCAAAAGGGCTGCGCGGTTCGGCGATGAATCACGGCATAGAGAAACAGCAGGATCAAACCGAACCAGAGGATCTGCCGGCAAACGACGAAACCCGCGTTCGTGGCCACCCACTGGTCGATCTGCTTCGGCGAGACGCCAAACCGCACGATGACGAAAGCCGCCATCAGATTGGTCAGCAGATATAGCGTCACCAGGGAGAAGATAAAGAGGATGGCCAGGTCAAATATGTCCCAGGGCGTGGCCAGATCGTTCGCGACCGGACTGCCCGGCAGCGGCTCCGGAGCGGGAGCCGCGTTCGCCGGGTCCGGCGGCAGGGGCGGGCCCGATCCAAGCGGAGGAATAGCGTCGCTGCTCATTTTCCGCGCCGGGGTTTCCGTTGCGGCCTGCGCCCCGCGGGGCCGCCCGTTTCGACGAGCGCGGCTGCGAGCAGCGGCAGCAGAATCTCGTGATGGCCGGTGATGGAGTACCCGCGCGAGCCCGCCGCCGCGGTCGGCCGCCGCACCACGTTTTCCAGCGGGCGGTAGTGCTGCAGAAAATCGAAGTTGGCGGTGGTGATCGGCGCGAGCCGTGTGCCCAGGTTGCGCGCCACGGATACCGCCTTCAGAAAAACCTCCGGCAAGATCACCGCCGATCCCCAGTTCAAATACACGCCGCCCGGGTGCATCCGCTGGACCATGGCACAGAACAGGCGGAAATCCCGGTGCGTCGCTGCCCCCAATGACGCGCCGTCCGCAGAGGGATGAATATGCGGGGTGTCCGTGCCGATGGCGAGATGCACGGTCACCGGAATCCGGGCGCGGTACGCCGCGACGAGCAGGCTATGTTCCGGGTATTTCGCGCGGAGGCGCCGGTTGGAGAGAAGTTTTCCCGCGGCCTCGCCCAATCCGATGCCGCTTCGCGCGGCGCCCACCGCCGCCTCGTTGAGATAAAGACCTGTCTCGTGCGCCATGCCGAATTTTCCGCTGCCCAAAACCTCTGGCACATCTTCGGAGGTGCGGCCAACCATGGCGATTTCGAAGTCGTGGACGAGCGCGGCGCCGTTCATGGCCACGCCGGCCACGTAGCCGCGCCGCATCAGGTCGATCAGCACCGGCGCCAACCCCACTTTGATCACGTGCCCGCCGATGCCCCAAAGGACGGGCCGTCCCCGGCGGCGCGCTCCGGCCACTGCACGCACGACCCTGCGGAAATTTTCCGCGGCCAGAATGTGCGGCAGCGAATCGAGCCAGTCGCGGATTCCCCCGCCGCGCCGGTGCGGCCGCGCAAAATCCTTCACCTCCACTTTGCCGGGCCGTAGGGCGAGCGGATATGTCGCAATCCGGCTGAGGTCGAGCGGCTCCGCGTCGTAAATGCTGTGGTTAGGCTTCATGGAGGCGGCGGCGACCTGGCGGCACTCTAACCGCTCCCGGAGCTACCCGCAATGCCCGCCCAGGTGCTACGCGAGAACATCGGGCTCCTGAACGCCGTAAGCCGCCAGCACTTCGCTGAGGCGAACGATGCCCTGGAGCTTTCGCACATCCGCGCGGCTGACCACCGGGAGGACATCCACTCCTGCCGCGCCCATACGCGCGAGTGCCAACTCGAGGGGTTGGTCGCTGTGGACGTGCGGAAAGGGACCTCCATCCAGCAGTTCGCCCACTGTGCGGTTCGCCCGATTTTCCTCGCAGGTCCTCTCCAGCATTGGGGCAGTGACGATGCCGATGACTCCGCGCGCGTCCACCACCGGCCACGAGCGACAGTCCTCCTTCCGCAATCTCTCCAGCGCCGCAGCCGCGCTCATTGACGCGGGCAGAGCCTCGACGCCGGGGCGGATCGCGAGGCTCACCTGGAGCCGCCTTTGCTGTTCGCGCGTTTCTCCCGACGGGAGATGAATGCCGTCCTGCATGGCGAGCGCTTCATAAATGGGCCGCGGCTGCCAACGCACGGAAATGTAAAAGCTGGTCAGATTGGCAATCATGAGGGGAACGATGATGGTGTAGTCCCGCGTGGTTTCAAAAATCATGAGAACCGAGGTCATCGGCGCCCGGACGATTCCCGCGAACAGGGCACCCATCCCCACCAGAGCGTAGGCTCCTGGAGACGCCGTATGCGCGGGGAAGAGTTGGTGCGCTACGCTTCCCACGGTTCCGCCCAGCATGGCGCCCAGGAACAGGCTCGGACCAAAGATGCCGCCGGCGTTGCCCGAGGCGTAGCTCACGGCCACGGCAAATAGCTTCAAAACGACCAGAAGAGCCATCAATTGCAAGGCGATGCTGCCTTGGAGGGCGTCGCCCACATACTTGTAGCCCACGCCGAGCGCCTGGGGAACAAACCAGCCCATCGCCCCCACCAGCACGCCCCCCGCGAGCGGTTGCAGCCATTCCGTCCTTTTCGGCTGACGGAGAAACCACTGGCGCATTCCGAGCAGCAGCTTGACGAACGCAACCGACACGAACCCGCCGGCGACGCCGAGCACCGCGTAGATCCCAAATTCGATTGGATGCACGAGTTGATACTCGGGGACGCGGAAGAGCGGATCATTGCCGAGCAGAAGCCGCAGCACGATCCAGGACGTGGCCGAGGACAGCACCACCGATCCCAGTACCGGCGCGTGCAGATCCCCCATCACCTCTTCGAGAGAGAACAGAACGGCAGCCAGAGGCGTATTGAACGCTGCGGCAATCGCCGCCGCGGAGCCCACCGGGATCAGCGCTTTCACCTTGGCCTCGCTCAAGCCCAGATGGCGGCCGAGCACCGAGGCAATCCCCGCGCCAACTTGCACTGCCTGCCCTTCTCGGCCCAGGGGTATGCCGCTTGCCAGTGTGGCCGACGTGCAGAAGAATTTTCCCAGCAGGGTGCGAAGCGAAATGTACCCTCCGCCAGCATACAGAGCCGCTTTGGTTTGCGGGACACCGCTGCCGCGCGCCTGGGGGAAGTAGCGGGAGAGGAGAAACCCCATCAGAAGCGCGCCGGCAACCGGAGCCACCACGCGACGCCACGCAGCGCCGCCGGGAGGAGAAATCCTCAATCCGACACGTTCCGTCAAGACAATGAAGGCCACAACGGCAAGGCCCACGAGCGCGCCAATCAGAATCGTCAGCAGCAGGAACAGCCGGTCCTCGTGCTCCGCGACGCGCTCCGACCAGCCTGAGGAGACTCGCCGTTCGCCGCCGTTTGCTTCCGCTGCCATTCGATGGATGACCCGCTGTCTCCGCTCTCGGTAAATCGAACGACCTAAATATATCCCAAGGTTGGCGGGAGAATAAGCACGCATTGCCCCGCTCGTGTCAACAATTGTCAGGAGGATGAGGGCTCAGATCCCCCGGTAAATTGTGTGCCCGGTCGCGGACAATCAGGCGCGCGGCGCTCGCTTCGGAGAGCCATTCGCGAGGGGCGGTTTGCCATTTCCGCGTGAGGCGCCCTCCTCAGCAGATTCGGCGGAGCCTTTCGGGGCACGCTCACCATTTCCGGCCAGATTGCCGTTCAGAACGCGGGCGAGCACGGCGCCAGTATAGGATTTTTTCGAGCGCGCCACCTGCTCGGGAGTTCCCTGCGCCACGATGCGTCCACCTGCCTCGCCACCCTCTGGGCCCAGATCAATGATCCAATCCGCCTGTTTGATGACGTCCAACTGGTGCTCGATGATGATGACCGAATTTCCCAGGTCCACCAGGCGATTGAGGACGTGCAACAGCTTCCTCACGTCGTCAAAATGCAGGCCGGTGGTCGGTTCGTCCAGCAGGTAGAGCGTCCGGCCGGTCTGGCGGCGGGAGAGCTCGCGCGCGAGTTTGATGCGTTGTGCCTCGCCGCCGGACAGCGTCGTTGCCGGCTGGCCCAATTTCACGTAGCCGAGGCCCACGTCCACCAGCGTCTCGAGCTTCTGCCGCACCTGCGGAATATTCTCCAGCACGCGGCTCGCTTCCTCGACCGACATTTCCAGCAGGTCGGCAATGGAGTGGCCCTTGTAACGCACCGCCAGCGTCTCGGAATTGTAACGGCGTCCCCGGCAGATCTCGCAGGTGACGAAAACATCCGGCAGAAAATTCATTTCGATGCGCCGCAGCCCGTCGCCCTGGCAGGCCTCGCAGCGGCCGCCCTTCACGTTGAAGCTGAACCGTCCGGGGCGGTAGCCGCGTTCGCGCGACTCGGGCAGCATGGCGAAAATTTCCCGCAGCGGCGTGAAGACTCCGGTGTACGTGGCCGGATTCGAACGCGGCGTCCGGCCGATCGGTGCCTGATCGATGCGCACGATCTTGTCGATGTGTTCCACGCCCAACACGGCGCGGTGCGCCCCCGGCTGCTGCGTCGAGCGATAGAGTTTGGCGGCCAGCGTGGTGTAGAGGATGTCGTTCACCAGGGTGGATTTTCCGGAACCGGATACACCCGTGACGAGCACGAGCAGGCCCAGCGGAAACGTTACGTCAATATTCTTCAGGTTGTTCGCATGCGCGCCCAGCACCGTGATCGCTTTTCCATTCGACGGCCGCCGCCGCTCCGGCACCGGAATCTTCAATGTCCCGGCCAGATAGCGGCCCGTGAGCGAGGCCTCCGATGCCGCGATCTGCGCGGGCGGGCCCAGCGCCACAATTTCTCCGCCGTGGCTGCCTGCGCCTGGCCCCAGGTCAACGACGTAGTCGGCGCGGCGGATGGTCTCTTCGTCATGCTCCACGACGAGCACGGTGTTGCCCAGGTTGCGAAGCCGCTCCAGCGTGGTGAGCAGGCGGCCGTTGTCGCGTGCGTGCAGCCCGATCGACGGCTCATCCAGCACGTAGAGCACGCCGCGAAGCTTCGACCCGATCTGCGTGGCCAGCCGGATTCGCTGCGCCTCGCCGCCGGAGAGCGTTGCCGCCGAGCGGTCCAGGCTCAGGTAGCCGAGGCCCACAGCGAGCAGAAAATCCAGCCGCTCGCCGATTTCCTCAAGCAGCCGGCCGGCGATTTCCCGTTGCCGCGGGGTGAGCAGCGCCTGGATGCGATCCACGGCTTCGCGCGCGGCTCCCAGCGGTTTGGCCGTGAATTCCGCGATCGAGAACCCGCCCACGCGAACCGCCAGGCTCTCCGGCCGCAACCGCTTCTGCCCGCAGGCCGCGCACGGCGTGGGCGACATGTACTCGAGCAGCCACTCCTGATAATTCTCCGACGAGGATTCCTCGTAGTTGCGCCGCAGGACTTCCAGCACGCCCGGAAAATGGAGCCCGGGCCGCGGACGCACCGCGGGCGCGCCCGGCGGCATGTTCTTCGGCGGGTTGCCGTAGAGAATCAGGTATTGGATGGGTCGCGGAAGTTTTTCAAACGGCGTCTCCAGCGAAAACTGGTGCGCCACCGCCGCGAGCTTCAGCGTCCGTTGCAGGTACTGCGAGCCCGCGCCGGGGCCCAGCCCGCCTTCCAGGATGGGCTTGGACCAATCCAGGATCACCTTCGAGGGATCGAAGTCGTACTTCGAACCAAGGCCCGTGCACTCCGGGCACGCGCCAAACGGTGAGTTGAAACTAAAGGAACGCGGCTCGAGCTGCGGTACCGACGTGCCGCAGTCCGGGCAGGCCAGCTTTTCCGAGTACACCTGCTCGGCGCCACCGACAATCGCCACGGTCACCAGCCCGCCGGCCAGTTTCAGCGCCGCTTCGACGGACTGTTCCAGGCGTTTGGCGATGCCGGGTTTCACAAGCAGCCGGTCGAGGAGCACTTCAATCGTGTGATTTTTCCGTCTGTCGAGGCGGATCTCCTCGTCCAGGCTGCACAGCTCGCCGTCAATGCGCGCGCGCACGTATCCCTGGCGCGCGAATCCCTCGAGCTCCTTTTTGTATTCGCCCTTCCGGCCGCGCACCACTGGCGCGAGGATCATGATGCGGTCCTCGGGCTTCAGAGCGAGGATGGCCTGCACGATCTGTTCGGTGGATTGCCGCGCAATGGGCTTTCCGCATTTGGGGCAGTGCGGCATGCCCACGGAGCTGTAGAGCACGCGAAGGTAATCGTAGATTTCGGTGATGGTGCCGACAGTGGATCGCGGCGAGCGCGTGGTGGTCTTCTGCTCGATGGAGATGGCAGGGGAGAGGCCCTCGATCGAATCCACCTCCGGCCTCTCCATCTGGTCCAGGAACTGGCGCGCGTAGGCCGAGAGCGTTTCCACATACCGCCGCTGGCCTTCCGCATAGATGGTGTCGAAGGCAAGGGAGGATTTGCCCGAGCCGGAAGGCCCGGTGACCACGGTCAGCGAGTCGCGGGGGATTTCCAGGCTGATGTTCCTGAGGTTGTGCTGGCGCGCCCCTTGGATGACGATCTTTTGGAGGCCCATCGTTCCCGCGCAGTCCACAGTCACCGGGCGCGTACACTGCGAGGTTCAGCGCGCCCGGCCGAACCCTTGACCATAGCAGTGCGTTCCGCAGCGGTCAAGCAAGCCCCGCCGAGGGTAGTGGCCTACTTTGACTTTCCTCTCGTCCTTTTCGGTAGGAACAAAAATATGATCGGCGTTGTAAGAGCCACTTGGAATATAAACAAACAAGACCAAAATTGGAACTGGTCGCCTGAAATCCGCCGAATCGGTGGGGGTCCAGCCGCATAGGCAAGCATAAACGAGATGTAGTGATACCAAGCCAGTACTTTAACTGGCCACGGTTCTTCTACTTCCGCCTTCAGAGGCCATAGGAGCAGCGGTGCAATCAATAGCGCTTCCATCAGGGAGGCGATGAGTGCCGCTTTACGCCATGTTCTCATTTAGGCCGCTCTTTGGCTCCTCGCTTCGTAAGACTCCCATAGGCTAACCAAGTCTGACACATGCCAAAGCCTGTCAGTAACGCCAGCGGCCATCGCCGGAGTTATGCGCAGGGAGCGATGAATCTTGATGAAGTTGTACGCGAGGTAGTTTAGCGCCACAGCCCCGGTCACCAATGCGCACCATTCTGGTGTATCATGGCCTCATGGCGAAAACACAGCAGGTGAGGCGCAGCGTCACTCTTCCATCCCAGGTGGATCGGCAGGTCGAAGCCATTGCCCGCAAGCGCCGCCTGAGCGGCAACCGCGTCCTGGTGGAGCTGGTGGAAATGGGCCTGGAAGCCCGACAGCAGAAAGAAGCGGCCTTCTTTGAGCTGGCCAAGCGCTTCCGCGATTCCAACGACCCCGAAGAGACCAAGCGCCTGGGAGACGAACTCGGACGCATGGTCTTTGCGTAATGCAATCGACCGCGAATTCTCCAGGCACGTCTGCCGACACGGAGCGATCGGCCAAGAGCCAAAAGGCGCGCCTGTGGCGCCACATTATAGTGTTTGGGCTTGCGGGCGGACTTCTGATCACGCTGCTCAAGTGGACCGAGTACCGCTACCTGGTGGTTGAGCATTCGATTGAAATCTACGGAGGACTGACGGCGGCGACGTTTGCGGCAATTGGCATCTGGCTCGGGCTTCGGCTGACCCGGAAGCAGATTGTTCTAAAGGAAGTGCGCGTTCCTGTTCCGGCCGGACAGCCATTTGCCGTGAACGCCAAAAAACAAGAGGAGGTGGGAATCACGCCTCGCGAGCTGGAAATTCTGGAACTAATCGCCAAAGGTATGAGCAACCGCGAAATCGCCGAGAAGCTTTTTGTGAGCGAGAACACGGTGAAGACCCACTCCAGCCGCGTTTTCGATAAACTTGGCGCGAAGCGCCGTACGCAAGCCGTGCAATTGGGCAAGGAATTCGGATTAATACCGTGAACGTGGTTCCGGAGGACGGCTCGTGAAGCAAGCTAGCTCACTCCAAAGCATGATTTTCGGCCTTCCCGGCCAAAATCACCCGAAAGGATGACGACAAACTCGCCGGCTGCAGCTAGATTGCGCGAGCCGTCAATCTTCAAATATCGGAGGGCACAAAAGTGAAGAAGACAATCATCACGTTCGGGTTGATTTCCGGCGTAATTTCGTCGTTGCTGATGGTTTGCACGATGCCGTTTTCCCACCGGATAGGATTCGAGAAGGCCCTGATCCTCGGGTACACCTCAATTGTGCTGTCCTTCCTCCTGGTGTATTTCGGCATCCGCTCGTATCGCGATAACGTGGCGGAAGGCCATATCACCTTCGGAAAGGCGTTTGGTGTCGGGCTCTGCATCACTCTGATTTCGTGCGTGTTCTACGTGGGGACGTGGGAAGTGCTGTCCCACACGGTCTTTCGGGACTGGATAGATCAGTATTCAGCGTCCATGATTTCCAGGGCGCAGGCGTCCGGCGCTAGTGCGCAAGCGGTGCAGGCGAAAATCGATGAGATTCAGCGGATGAAAGTGATGTACGCGAATCCGCTTTACAATGTGCTCATGACGTTCATTGAGCCGTTCCCGATCGGCTTGCTGATCACGTTGATTTCGGCAGCCGTTCTGAGAAAAAAGGCGCGGCCGGAATCGGCGCAGACTGCCGCGATGGCGTGAGGCACTGCTAATCCCCGCGCTGTGACGCTTGAAGAATTCAGCAATGAGAGAAGTCTCTGCGATTGGGACAATTTGAAATTGAAGCTCTGTATTCCCAGTACCGGACAGAAATTTATTTAAGAGAGAGAGGAAAACATGGCCAGAGTGACTGGAATTGGCGGCGTGTTCTTCAAGGCGAAAACCGACGAGCGAGCTCTCCGCGAATGGTACAAGAAGCATCTCGGCATCAAGCTGGATGACTGGGGCGGCTGCGGCCTTGAGTGGACCGAGGACAAAGCAGAGGATAAGGGTGTTACGGCATGGCATGTCGCAGAGCCGAGCACGAAATGGTTCAGCCCGAGTGAATCGAGTTTCATGATTAACTATCGAATCGACAGTATGGACGAAATGATCGCTCAACTAAAGAATGCCGGCATTGCGATCTTGAAGGGTCCCGAATTCCACGAGAACGGGAAATTTGCTTGGATAATGGACCCCGAAGGAAACAAAGTCGAATTGTGGGAACCAAAGATCTGGGACGAAAAAAACAAGAGGCCCTAGGTAAGAGAGCCGCCGGCACGGCGTTAATAGGACTGTAAGGACAAATTCGTTAAGAAGACGGGCCCCCTTCCGGCCCGCTTTGCTGGAGGGGCGCCGTGCGCATCGTGCGACTCCGCTGCCTTACGTGCGGTTCTCGGTTTGTATGCTCGGCGGCCAATCGGATGCGGGAATCCATTCGTCCTCAGGAAAAAAGAATGGAGATTGCAGTTTGGCTCATTCAAGCTTTGCGCTAAGGGTCCGTTACCGGCCACTTTCCTATTGGCCGGGCAGGCCGCCGCCGGCCAGAGGCTGTGACCAGCGTGAGCCGGAAGACCCGCCGAGTACGATAAAGGCCAACGATTCCTGGGTTGAGGTAAGCTACTGCCCTGATGTCGAACGGAGTCAAGGCCGGCTGCGGAATCTCGCCTGGTACTTTCTGGTGTGGACGTTCGTGGGACTCTTCTTCCTGAGCCAGGACCTCGCGCGCAAGTTCGTCTCGCAGGAACCCACACCCGGACGCACTATCTGACCTCCTGGCTCGTAGGCGCTGCGTGACCTGGCGTACTTGCTTATTGCGGCGGGCCTCGGTGACCTCGCAATTTGGGTACTAGTACCCATCGCGGACTTTTTACCTGCGGCATGAAATTATTGCCCTGTGGATTGCAAAATGCCATTGAAAACAAATGAGATAGGCGCGGCACTCGGGATGCAAAAAGCCTCCCAGAGGAGATGTTGGGCGGAGGATCCCTTTAAAGAGGGGATTTTGGGCTGGGCCCGTTCAGCATCTCCTTCCTTCTTTCTCGTGACGCAAATCCTCTCCCACACAGTCTAACCATTCGTCAATCTGCGGCAGGCCGCTGTCTGCGCGCGCTTCGGGGCGGTCCCGAAGCTTCGGGACGCTCGGCCATGCTATCTTGAGCGCGCGGAGCGATCAGCGTGAACCCGGCCATCTATCCGATCCGGTTGCGCATTTCCATGGCCTACGTGCTGGTGGGCGAACGGTCCGTGGTGGTGGACACAGGATGCCCGGGAGAAGAGGAGCGCATCCTTCGGGGGATGCGGCGATTCAATCTCGATCCGCAGCGCATCGCACTTCTGCTGCATACCCATGGGCACCTGGACCACGCGGGCAGCACGCGCGCGCTGCAGTCGCGGCTGCGCGTGCCGGCCGCCGTGCACTCTGCCGACGCGCCGAAAATGCGCGCCGGCGATTCGCGACCGCTCGTGCCGCTGCGTTTTTCCAGCCGGGTGCTCTCGCTCTTTCTCGACCCGCGATTTCCGCCGGTCGAGCCGGACCTGCTCGTCGAAGAGGGCTACTCGCTGGCCGAGTTCGGACTTCCGGCCACGGTGCTGCACACGCCGGGACACACGCCCGGCTCCATCAGCATCCTCTTTGAAGACGGCCGCGCGATTGCCGGCGACCTGATGATGGGCGGTTCGCTCGGCGGAGCAGTGCATCCGTTCGAGCCGGGTTATCACTACTACGCCGAGGATCTCGCTGAGCTTCGCCGCAGCATCCGCAAACTTCTGGACCGCGGGGCGAAGACGATTTACCTGGGCCACGGCGGGCCGCTCGAAGCCGGACGAGTGCGGGAGCGGTTTGCGCCGGATTTTGCCGGAATCTGACGCGCCAAGTGGCGCAGCCACTCTTGCCTGCCCTGACCAAGGAATGGGCTGCGCGTCTTTTGTGCCGCGACGAATTGGGGCGCCTTCCAGATTCCGTTTGCCTCCGCGCTCCGGGCTCTATACGTTTGTGGCGATGAAGGCTTCTTCTCTCACATCCCGGCGGCCCGCTTGGAGATCGCGCGAATGAGCGGCGAGCGCTCCGACCTCTTGCCGCGCCTGGCGGGAATCGTCTGGATTCTGCTGGTCGCCGGAGCGGGGGTGTGGCTCTCCGCTCCGGGCGGCGTCGTGCCGGAGTCTGCGCCCGCCGCACAGTTTTCCGCCGAGCGCGCCATGCGCCATGTCCGCGAGATCGCGCGCGCACCGCATCCTGTAGGCTCTGCGGAGCACGCTCGCGTCCGCGATTATCTCCTCGCGCAGCTCAGCGCCCTCGGTCTCGAACCCACGGTGCAGAAAACGGTGGGCCTGCTCGCGGACTACGGCGTAGCCGGCACTGTCGAGAACGTCCTGGCGCGCAAACGCGGAAGCGCGGCGGGTCCCGCCGTCCTGCTCGCCGCGCACTACGACTCCGTCCCGGCCGGCCCCGGCGCGGGCGACGATGGCGCCGGCGCGGCCTGCCTGTTGGAAACCGCACGGGCGCTCGCCGCCGGGCCCGCGTTGCGCCACGACGTGATCTTCCTGTTCTCCGACGGCGAGGAGCTGGGACTGCTCGGCGCCTCCGCCTTCGCCGCGGAGCATCCCTGGAAGAAGGACGCCGGCGTGGTCCTGAATTTCGACAACCGCGGCACTCGCGGCGCCGTGCTGATGTATGAGTCCAGCGAAGGGAATCTCGGCCTGCTTCGCGAGCTCGCCGCAGCCGCCCCTGCGCCACGCGCAACCTCACTCTCCGCCGCCGTCGCTCGCCTCATGCCCAACTCCTCAGATTTCTACGTGCTCCGCAAAGCCGGTCTCGCCGGGCTGAATTTTGCGTTCATCGGCGGCGTGGAGAATTACCACACGGCGCAGGACACGCCCGCGAACGTCGATCTCCGCACACTTCAACAATCCGGAGACTACGCGCTGCCGCTGGCGCGCCGTCTGGCGGATCGCGACCTCGCGCCGCTTGCGCGTCTCGACGGCCCCGACGCAATTTTCTTCAACCCTGCGGGCAATTGGTTGCTCGTCTATCCCAAAACGTGGGCGCGCCCGCTCGGCTACGCCGTGCTCGCGCTCTTCCTGGCAGTCGCGGTGATCGGGCTCGAGCGCGGCGCGGTTCGCGCGAGCCGAGTACTGTTCGCTGTTGCTCTCTGCCTGGTGAGCGTGCTGGCTGCGTGGCGCGCCGCCGACTGGCTGGCTGTCTTTCTGCCTCGCTTCCACTCCAGCTCCGCGCATGCCGGACCGTACCTCTTTCATCCGTTCTATGCCCTGGCGCTCGGGTGCATCGCGGCGGGGCTCACGTTCGCGATCTGGGAAATCGCGCGCCTCCGCTGGGAAGAAATCGCTCTGGCCGGAGCCGCCGCGTGGAGTGCAGCCGGTGTGGCGCTTGCGTATTTGTGCCCCGAGGCCAGTTACGTGGGCGTCTGGCCGGTTGTGCCCATGCTCGCCGTGCTGGCAATTCTTTTCGCGTGGTCTCCCGGCAATCCGGGCGAGCGCGGCGCCGGCCAGTTCGTTCTGGCTTGCCTCGGCGCCGTGCCTGCCGTGCTGCTGCTGGCGCCGCTTCTGGCCTCGGTCGAACTGGCACTGGGAATCAGCGAGTTCGGCGCCCTTGGACAGGCCGTCATCGTCGCGCTCACGGCGTGGCTGCTAGCCCCGGCGCTCGCGCCCGGCTGCCCTGAAGGTGCGGGACGCGTGGGACGAGTCTCCATTCTTTCGCTCGCCGCGGGCGCGGCCCTGCTTGCCGCCGGACTTTTGACTGTCCGTTATAACGACCGCCAACCGCAGCCGGAATCGATGGCCTATGTGGCCGATGCGGACAGCTCGAGCACGCTCTGGATGAGCGAGAACGACGAGAATCCGGTCTTACATGGAGTCTCTCAGGTGGATCCCTGGCGACGCCAATACCTGACCGCGACGCCGTTCACGACCTACCTCCCCGTCCCGCTGCCTTTGCACCCCGCGGTTATGTGCTGGGCGCACGAAGCTCCCGATTTGAAGCTGCCCCCGCCGGTGGCCGAACTGCTCAGCGACTCGCAAAAAGACAAAGCTCGCGAACTCCGCATCCTGCTGCACTCGCCGAGCGGAACGGCGCGTCTCTCCTTGCAGGTGGAGGCCCAGCGGATTGTTTCGTTGAGCCTCCAGGGGCTCGCAGTGAGCGAGAAGCGCGCCAAAAGCGTTTACCGCTTCGGCTCACCGGTGGAGGTGCGCGGAAGCTCGCATCGCCCGCGGGATCAACGCGAGGTTCGGACCCTGCTGTACGCCGCCCCGCCCGAACAAGGAGTGGAGCTCGTGCTCGACGTTCCCATCGGTGTGTCCGTGGATCTCACTCTAGCCGGCATTTCCGACGGCCTGCCCGCCGTTCCCGGCCAGACCTTTTCGCCCCGGCCGCCCAGCGTCACCCAGCGGCAATGGGCGGACATGACCATGGTTATGAAATCCTTCACCTTCTGAGCGGACGCCATCTGGTTGTTTAGGGGCTTGCCGGTGCATCATAGTAGGAGCACTGCTGGCCCGTGGTCCAATTGGTAGGACACTGCACTGTTAATGCAGACGGTGGAGGTTCGAATCCTCCCGGGCCAGCCATCTTTTTTCGCGTCGCGCTGAAATCAATCGAGGGCTGAAGGCGGGAAGATGTCCATCGAAACTAACGAAGAACTTCTGGCACTGCAGGCCATCGGCCGCATCGTGGGCAGGACGCTTCGCGAAATTGCCGGGCACGCCCGCCCGGGCATCTCCACCGCCGAACTCGACGCCATCGGCGCGAAACTCCTGGCCGCCGAGGGCGCACGCTCCGCGCCGCCTCTCGTGTATGGATTCCCCGGGGCGGTCTGCATCAGCGTCAACGACGAAATCGTCCACGGCGTTCCCGGCACCCGGTGCATCGCTCCCGGCGACCTGGTGAAACTCGATCTCACCGCGGAGAAGGACGGCTACATGGCCGACGCCGCCATCACCGTTGCCGTCCCGCCCGCCGCCGAACCGGCCCTGCGGCTCGCCGCGTGCGCGGAACGCGCGTTCGAGCGCGCCATGCGCGAAGCGCGCGTGCGCCGCCGCGTCTCCGACATTGGCGCCGCTGTCGAGCGGGAAGTGCGCCGTAGCGGATTTTCCGTAGTGCGCGAACTCTGTGGCCACGGCATCGGCCGCACCATCCACGAGGAGCCGCAGATACCCAACTACTGGGACCCGCGGCAGCGCACCCGGCTGACGGAAGGCCTGGTGATCACCGTAGAGCCCATCATCGCCGCAGGCAATGGCTCCGCCTATCTCTCTTCCGACCGCTGGACCATGAAGACCGTGGATCGCAGCCTCGCAGCTCACTTCGAGCACACCATTGTGATTACGCGCGACGCGCCCATCCTGCTCACGGCGGCGTGAGTTGCTTTCTACTTGGTCGCCTGGGATGTTGCCGCGTTCTTGTAGATTTTCCCGTCCTTCATCACAAATACAACGCGGCGCACCGCGGTGATGTCTTCGAGCGGGTTGCCGTCGAGCGCGATGATGTCGGCTTCTAGGCCGGGCGCGATGGCGCCGATCGTATCCGCGCGGCCCATGGCTTCGGCGGCGAGCGCGTTGGCGGAGACCATCGCGTCCATCGGATTCTGTCCTGCGTCGCGCACGCGGTAGAGAAATTCCTCGGCGTTGCGCCCGTGCGCCCCAGCCACCGCGTCCGTTCCGAATACCATTTTCAGGTTTGGAGTCTGCGACGCGCGGTGCACCACGGCGATGGCCAGCGGCACCGCCTTCTCCATCGCCGCGAATCCCTCTTCCGTATAGTTCTCAATTCCCAGGAAGCGCGCTTTGTTGTCGAAATAGTTGTGGAAGATCAGTCCGGCCTGCGGGTCGAAGTACACTCCACGCTCGGCCATCAGGCGCAGGTCGTCGTCCGTGGCGAATATGCCGTGCTCGATCTGCGTGCATCCGGCGCGGATCGCAGCGCGGATGCTCTCCGAACTGTGCGCGTGGACCAGCGTGCGCAGTCCCTGCGCCTTGGCCTCGCCGCACACCGCCGCCAGCTGCTCGTCGGTCATCGTCTGGCCGCCGCCCTCGCGAATGCTCTTCGACGCGAAAATTTTGATCAGGTCCGCGCCCGCAGCCTTGCGTTCGCGCACCTTCGCGCGCAGTTCCTCCGGCGTCCCGCTGGATTTGAAGAACGGCTCGAGCGAAGTGAGGATGCGCGGCCCGGGCAGCCCCGAGGCTTCGGGGCCCGCGTTGATGGCGTCGCGCAGCGCCTTGTCGTCCGGACTGCCGATGCTCTGCACGGTGGTGAATCCGGCCAGCAGCGTCGCGTAGGCATTGGCGGCCGCGGCGTACGCGGCCTGCTGCGGAGTTTCGTCCTTGTCCATTGCCCGGCCGTTGGGCCCGAAGTGATAGGTGATGTGGACGTGCGCGTCAATCCAGCCGGGAAGCACGGTCAGCCCGCGCAGGTCATACACCGCGCCCGTGGCTCCCGAGGCTTCGGGACCGCCGGCTTTCGGATCGACAGCCGTTATTTTTCCGCCCTGGATAGTGATTCTCCGGTCCTTCAGTACATGCCCGCGCCCGTCCAGCATCGTTGAGACGCGAAGCACGACAGGCTTGTCCTGCGCCGCGGCTGGCAGAACCAGCCCCACAATCACCAACACGAGGCGCCACATTCTCATTGCTCCCCCTTCGCATTGCACGGCATCAACGTTCGCCCATGAATTCTGGATTGCCGTATACTATAGGAATCCAAGGCGCTGCAATGCCCGCAAAACGACATCAGCGGACCACGAAAGTTGACGAGGCCGTGATTCGCCTCCGAATCCGCCGGCTCAAAGAGGGATATTTTCTCGCCACCAGCCCTGATGTGCCCGGCTTGGTCGTGCAGGCGCGCAGCATCACAGAAGTCGTCGAGTTCTCACAAGACGTGGCCCGAAAAATCTTGGAATCCTGCCTCGATCACGGCGATCCCTTGCCTCCTGTTTTCTCCAAGGCTCGCCACTCTCCTCGCCAGCTTCTCGTTCCAGTCGGCCTTCCCTGAGCGCGCGTCTACGCGCACCCCCCGCGGCTCGACCTCGGCACGACGGCCTATGTATGACAAGAAGTCAGTTTCCCCTTGAACTTGCTACATTCAGTCGCCTAGCCTGAGTTCGCCATGGGAAGACTGGCAGGCTTCCGCTACCGCGAAATTGTACGCCGCCTCCGCGTTCTTGGCTTCACATTCGACCGGCATGCCGCGGGCAGTCATGAAGTGTGGCGGAACATTGCGAGCGGGCGAAGGACGACCATTTCGAACCATTCCGGCGATATCCCGGAAGGAACTCTCCGCTCCATCCTCCGCCAAGCTGGTATTTCGGTTGAGGACTTTCTCAGAGCCTGAGCGCGTCCGCCCTTACTTCTCGGTCGGATAGCCGTTCTCGTTCCAGGCCTTCCAGCCGCCGTCCATCGAGACGGCGTTCGTATAACCCATCTGCCGCAGCGCATCGGCGGCGAGCGCAGACCGGAAGCCTCCGCCGCAGTAGAGGATCACTTCCGCGTTGGTGTCGGGAATTGCCTTCTCGATGTCGCGTTCGATCACGCCTTTACCCAGATGCAGCGCGCCGGGAATGCGCCCGCGGGCGACTTCGTTATCTTCGCGAACGTCCACGACGATCAGCTTTTCGCCCTTGTCCATGCGCTTCTTTACTTCCTGCACGTTGGTCTCGCGGATGCGCGACTTCGCCTCATTGACGAGCTTCAAAAACCGGTTGGTGTGCTGCATGGCAGATTCCTCCCTCGTATCGGCAGGGCCGTCAGGATATCACGCCGGCGGCGGCCAGATGCCCGGCGCTGTCCGGCTGCCTCACGGCTTGGGTGCCGGAGTTCCTGCCTCCTTCGGTTTGGAAAAGGAGCGCAGATAGTTGATCACGTTCCACTTCTTTTCCTCCGGCGTGCGATCTCCCTCCGCCGGCATTTTTCCCATTCCGTTGGTCAGGATGTAAAAGAGCTCGCCGTCGGTGAATTTCGCCAGCGATTCAGGCTTGCGGTAGTCGGGGATTTTCAGCTCCATTTGCTGGGCCAGATCGCCTTTGCCGTCCCCATCCTTCCCGTGGCACATGGCGCACTGCGACGAATAGAATCTTCCCCCGGCGGCGATGGACGCTTCGGTTGGTTTGACCGGGTTGGGAAGCTGCGCGTCCTTTGCCGGGATCGTATATCCCTCGGGAAGCCGCGAGCCCTTCTCTTTTTCCGCCGCCGGTTTTTCCTGGCCCGCGCCCGCGACAACAGCCAGACACAGAACGGCTGCTCCGGCCAAAAATGCTCTCATAGGTTCGACCTCCTCCGGGGTGGACCAGCAACTGCCAACCCGAGACGCTCTGCCGCGCATTCTACTTCATATCCCGCCAGTTCAGGCCCGACTTCATGTCCACCACCAGCGGCACCTCGAGCGGGTGCACCCGCTCCATGGCCTCCTTCACCAGCGCCCGCAGTTCCGCCAGTCCGGCGCGCGGCACTTCGAACACCAACTCGTCGTGCACCTGCAGCGTCATCCGCGCGCCCAGCTTCGAGCCATTCAGCCGGCGATCGATTTCGATCATGGCCAGTTTGATCAGGTCTGCGGCCGTGCCCTGCAGCGGCGTATTCAGCGCGATGCGTTCCCCCAGCGCGCGCATCGCTCCCTGCGGCGACTGGATCTCCGGAATCTGCCGGATACGGCCAAACAGTGTGCGGGTAATTCCCGTCTTCCGCACCTCTTCGAGGTGCCGGTCTAGATATTCCTTCACGCCGCTGTACCGCGCAAAGTAGGCGGCAATGAATTTCGCCGCTTCCCCGCGCTCAATGCCGAGTTGCTGGGCCAGTCCGAATGCCGACAGTCCATAGATGATTCCGAAGTTCACCGCCTTCGCCGACCGGCGATGCTCCGCGGTTTGCGCCAGCGGGCCCACGCCGAACACCAGCTCGGCAGTTCGCGCGTGGATGTCCTCCCCCCTCTGGAATGCCTCCACCAGCACGGGATCTCCGGAGAAGTGGGCCAGCAGCCGCAACTCGATCTGCGAGTAATCGGCGGAGAGCAGCACCATCCCTTTTTCGGCCACGAACGCGGCGCGAATTTGTCTGCCCGCCTCGCTGCGCGTGGGCACGTTCTGCAGGTTGGGACTCGAGGAGCTCAGCCGTCCCGTGGCTGTGCCCGTCTGGCTCAGCCGGGTGTGCAGCCGGCCGTCCAACGGACTCACCAGCCGCGGCAGCGCGTCCACGTAGGTGGACTTGAGCTTTGCCGCTTCGCGGTACTCCACGATTTTCTTCGGCAGCGGATGCTTCGCCGCCAGCTCTTCCAGCACGTCCGCCGCCGTGGATCGCGCGCCCGTCTTGGCCGACTTCCGCGGCTCCGGCAATTTCAGTTTGTCGAACAGCACTTCGGCGAGCTGCGCGGGGGAATTGATGTTGAAGGGCGCGCCTGCGATTTCGTAAATCTCTTTTTCCCGCGCCGCGATTTCGCCTTCCAACGAACGCGACATCGCCGCCAGCGCTTCCGGGTCAATCCGCACTCCGGCGCGCTCCATACGCGCCAGCACCGGCGCCAGCGGCAGATCGATCCGCTCGTACACATCGAGCAGTCCCTGTTGTTCCACCTCCGCGCGCAATTGCGGGCCCAGCTTCGCCAGCCACGCTGCCTTTTCCGTCGCGGTGGCCATCGGCGCCGCGTTCAAATGCCGCACCGCCACGTCCTCCAGGTCGTGCTTCGAAGTGGTGGGGCGGAGCAGGTAGGAATACAGCCGCACGGCATGACGCACGCCCGCTATGCCACCCTCCGGCGCGAGCAGCAATTCCACGAGCTTGGGATCGTGAACCGTCTTCAGGCGCCCCGCATCGCCCAGCCAGGCATCGAGCGCCTTCCGTACTCCCGCGTTCCCATCGATTTCGACCGTCGCGGAATTCTCCGCACCGGTTGAGACTGCCACGGCACCGGGACGGTTGCCGAATCCCGGATCTTCGTCCTCTTCCCCGTCTTCCCCCGGCAGCGGCTCAATCCACAGCGCCACTTCCTGCGCGCCGGCAGCCTTGCCCACGAACTTTTGAAACTCCTGCGGCGTGGCGAGGCTCCGGGCCGGCGCTGCCTCGGCGGCTTGCGGCGGCGGCGAGATTTCGCGAAGCATCGAACTGAATCCCAGCTCGGCGTACAGCCCGCGGAGCGCTTCCGCGTCCGGCGCCGCCGGCTCCAGCGAGGCGAGATCGAGCTCCAGCGGCGCGTGCATGTCGATGGCCGCCAGCTTTTTCGAGAGCACCACCATGTCGCGCGAATTCTGCAGCGCCTCGCGCCACCGTTTGCTGGTCACTTCCCCGGCGTGCTCCAGCGCCGCCTCCGCCGAGCCGTACTTCTGGATCAGTTCCTTTGCCCCCTTCTCCCCGATTCCCTTCGCCCCGGGAATGTTGTCGATCGAATCTCCCATCAGGGCCATGACGTCCGTCACGCGCGCGGGCGGCACTCCCACGAGCTCCTCGACTTTTTTTTCATCCGCCAGCAGGTCGCCTTTGCCCGGATTGAACACGCGGATACGGCCCCCGCCGGGCACTTGATCGCGGACGAGCTGCAGCATGTCTTTGTCCGCGGTGACGATAAACACCTCCAGGCCCTGCTCCCCGGCCTGCCGGCTCAGCGTGCCGATCACGTCGTCTGCTTCGTAACCCTCACGCGTCACCACCGCCAGCCGCATTGCCTCGCACAACCGCCGCACCATCGGCAGTTGGACTGCAAGGTCTTCCGGCATCGGCGGCCTCTGCGCTTTGTATTGGTCGTACAACTTGTCGCGAAACGTGGGCCCCGGCAGATCGAACACCACCGCCAGGTAGTCCGGCGACCAGTCCTTGGCCAGTTTCCGCAGCATGTTCGCGAATACGTACGGAACTTTTGTCGGCAATCCTTCTGGACTGCGCAGCCGTTCCATCGGCGCATAGAACGCCCGAAACACAAACCCCATCGCATCGATCAGGAAGAGCCGTTTAGGAGATGTGGGTGGCATCAGTGGCCGGAGAAGACGAGAATCCGCGAGTATAGCATCGCGTCTCTAGCCTCCAGCTTCGCAGCCGTAACCCTGCGTCGTTTTCTTGCCGACACGACAAGCCTGCTTGCAGCAGGTTTCGCCGATTAGCCACGGCGCTGACATCAAAAATGTTGTAAAATAGACACGAAATAGACGAGAGTAGCGGTATATGGTATCTATGTCATTTACATTCAATATCTTACTGGGATGCCTTTGGTAGCAGACTTGCTCCTATAACACTGTTCTATGCCCTTTCAGACCACGATCCAGCGCCCCGTTGAAGTCGATGGCATCGGTCTCCACACTGCCGTGCCGGGCCACCTGAAGCTGGCGCCCGCTCCCGCCGATACGGGAATCGTCTTTCGCCGCACCGATCTTGAAAATTTCCCCATCGAGGCGCACGTGGGCAATGTCGCCCGGGTCAGCTACGCCACCAGCCTGATGAAAAAGGGGGTACTCATCTCGACCACGGAGCACCTGCTGGCGGCGCTCTATTCCTGCGGCGTGGACAACTGCTTCGTGGACCTCAACGCGATCGAGGTTCCCATCCTGGATGGCTCGGCGCAGCCGTTCATCGAGATGCTGGGCCGCGCGGGCGTTCGCACGCTCCGCCGCCGCCGCCGTTACCTGCGTGTGCTCAAGCCGCTCGAATTTACCGACGCAGGCCGCCGCATCGGCATTTATCCCGCCCGCGAATTCCGCGTGCAGTGCTCCATCGATTTTCCCCATCCCACCATCGGCCGCCAGCATGTGGATCTCCGCGTGGACCGCGAGACCTTCAGCCGTCTGCTGGCGCCCGCGCGCACCTTCGGCTTCGAACGCGATTTCGACGGCATGCGCAAAATGGGCCTGATCCGTGGCGGCTCCTACGAGAACGCGCTCGTCCTCTCCGAGGAGGCCGTGGTCAACGGCCCGCTTCGCTTTGCCGACGAGTTCGGCCGCCACAAAACTCTCGATCTCATCGGCGATCTGGCCCTGGTCGGCCGTCCGCTTCACGGCCTGGTCGTGGCGCAGCGCGCCGGTCACGCCTTGCACACCCAACTCGTCACCCGCCTGCTCGCCGACCCCACGCTCTGGATCGAATCCTCTGAAGAAGCCCCTGTCCCCGCGCGTCGTGCCGCCGCAGTCGCCGCCCCCGCCCCCGCGGATTAGCCACGCCTTGGCGTATTCGCCAAACGTGCTTGTTTTCACACCCGGCCGGCACGCATAGCTTTGCAATTCTCCTGGTCACAGTGAGAATAGATGATTGATGCCGAGCCGAACCCCAGCCCTCGCTGAATTCTCCACGGTCATCCTGGCCGCGGGCAAAGGCACGCGCCTGCGTTCCAATCAGGCCAAAGTGCTCCATCGCGCCGGCGGGCGAACTTTGATCGAACACGTCGTGCGCGCCTGCCTGCCGCTCCGCGCGCGCGAAATCATTGCGATCGTCGGACATCAGGCCGAAGCCGTCGGCAACTCGATCGCGCCGCTCGGGGCTCGCGCCATACTCCAGCAGCCACAAAACGGCACGGGCCACGCCCTGCGCGTTGCCCGCAATAAACTCGACCGCCGCTCAAAGTACGTCCTCGTGATGCCCGGCGATGCGCCTCTCATTCGCACGGAAACGCTCCTGCGCCTCGCTCACGCGCACCTCGCGAGCGGCGCCGCGGCCACCATCCTCACCGCAATGCTCTCCGAGCCGGCAGGCTACGGCCGCATCGTCAGAAAATCGGACAACAGCGTGGCGCGCATCGTGGAAGAAAACGCAGCGACGCCGGAGGAGCGCGGCATCCAGGAAGTGAATTCGAGCCTCTATGCCTTCACTCTCGAAGCGCTCTGGCCATGCCTGGACGCGCTGCGCCCGGAAAACGTACACAAAGAGCTGTATCTGACCGACGCCATCGCCCTGCTCAACCAGCGCGGCCTTCGCGTCCTGGCCGAAGTGGCCGGCGACGCGCACGAGGTGCTCGGCTGCAACACCCGTGCGGAGCTGGCAGAGGTAGACCGCATCTTCCGCGACCGCAAACGCCGCGATCTGATGGACGCGGGCGTCACGATTTATCTGCCGGAAACCGTAGTGGTCGATCCCGACGTGCACGTCGGTCCGGACACGATCATCGAGCCCTGCGTGCAGTTGCTGGGCAACACGCGCATCGGCGCGAACTGCCACATCCACACCGGGAGCATGCTGACGGATATGACGCTCGAAGACGGCGCGAACGTGCGCGAGCTTTGCGTCATGGCGTCCAGCCGCCTGCGCGCCGGGGCAGTCGTGGGTCCGTTCTCGAGGCTGCGTCCCGGAGCGGATATCGGCCGCGGGGCGCGCGTGGGGAATTTTGTCGAGGTGAAGAAGAGCCGGCTGGGCGAGGGAGCAAAGGCGCAGCATTTGACTTATCTCGGCGACGCCACCATCGGCCCTGGATCGAACATAGGCGCCGGCACCATCACCTGCAATTACGACGGCGTGCGCAAGAACCGCACGTCGATCGGCTCAAACGTATTTATCGGGAGCAATACCGCGCTGGTAGCTCCCGTGCGCGTGGGTGACCGCGCCTACGTGGCCGCAGGTTCCACCATCACGGAAAATGTGCCCCCTGACGCTCTCGGCATCGCTCGCGGAAAGCAGGCGAACAAGCCCGGCTGGGCCGCCGCCCGCCGCAAGGAAATGGCCGCCGCTGCTGCGCCGAAACGCGCCGCTACGAAACGTGTGCTAGGCCCTCGAAGGCGATCGAAGAAGCGCGGCCGCTGATTCGAAGGCTGCGTATTCGTTTCCTCTGATTGTCAAGAATTGACAACTGTTGTGATTGGAGGTACGCTCCTCTCATGAACGTCAACCTCGGTCCCACTCTCGATAAGTTCGTAGCAGAGATGCTGCGAACCGGCCTCTACCAGTCCCAAAGTGAAATCCTGCGCGAAGCGCTGCGCCTGTTGAAGGAACGGGAGCAGGCCAAAAAGTCTGAGTTGGCAAGGCTCAGGAGGGAAATCGCTCTCGGCACGGAGCAGGCGGAACGCGGCGAGTTGATTGACGGCGAAGCCGTGTTTGCCCGGCTACTCAAGCGCAGCCAGACCCGAAAGCGCGCCAAGAAATGAAGTCCTATGTCCTGACGCCCGCGGCGATTCAGGACCTGCAAGACATTCGATCCTATATCGCCAGCGACAATCCCGCGGCGGCACGCAGAGTACTCGAAACATTGCGCAATGCGATTCGCAGACTAGCGAAACAACCTGGCACTGGCCACATGCGGCAAGACCTGGCGGATCCCAGGCATCGCTTTTTTCTGGTCTATTCCTACTTCATTGTGTATCTCAGTGGGACCAAACCATTGCAGGTGACGCGAATTCTGCACACAGCGCGCGACGTAAAGGCTCTGCTTAGCCCAGGTTCTGAAGAAGCATGACAGAGTCATCGTGGTTCCGGAGGCCACGACAGGGAATCCGAAGCTCAGTCCCTGCCGTGGTAGAATTTATGGGGGTAATCAACCGATGAAATTTGGCGTCGTCGTGTTTCCGGGCTCGAACTGTGACCACGATACGCACCACGCGCTCGGTACGGTCCTCGGCCGGCCCGTCGATCTCATCTGGCACCAGTCCGAAGACCTCGCCGGCTGCGACGCCATCCTCCTTCCCGGCGGATTTGCCTACGGCGACTATCTCCGCACCGGCGCCATCGCCCGTTTCTCTCCGGTAATGCGTGCGGTCACGAAATTCGCAAACTCCGGCGGGCTCGTGCTGGGCATCTGCAACGGCTTTCAGGTCCTGCTCGAAAGCGGTCTTCTCCCCGGCGCCGTTCTCCGCAATGCCGGCCTGCGTTTTGTCTGCCGCCACGTGTACATCCGCGTGGAGCACGCAGACACGCCATTCACGTGCGCGGCCCGTCCCGGCCAGGTGCTGAAGATTCCCATCGCGCACTCCGACGGCAACTATTTCTGCGACGACGCAACTCTCCGCGAGCTCGAACGCAATGGCCAGATCCTGTTCCGCTACGTGGGCCCCGACGGCCATGAATCGCCCGAATGGAATCCCAACGGCGCAATCGCCAACATCGCCGGCATCATCAACCGCGAACGCAACGTCGCCGCCCTGATGCCGCATCCCGAACGCGCGGCCGAATCCCTGCTCGATTCCGCCGACGGTCTGGTGATCCTGCGCTCGCTGGCCGATACTCTCGCCCGGCGCGAGCGAACGGCGGCGGTCGCCGAGCGCGTCTCCGCATAACGCCTCTCGATGATCGAAACCGAAATCAAAGTGACGCCGCAAGTTGCCGCGGAACACGGCCTCTCCGCCGACGAATACGCGCGCGTGCAGAAAATCCTGGGCCGCGATCCCAACATCACCGAGCTGGGCATCTTCAGCGTCATGTGGAGCGAGCACTGCTCCTACAAATCCAGCAAAGTGCACCTCAAGCGCCTGCCGACAAAGGGACCGCAGGTGGTCCAGGGACCGGGCGAAAACGCGGGCGTGGTGGACATTGGCGGCGGCTGGGTGGCCGCGTTCAAGATCGAGTCGCACAACCATCCGAGCTTTGTCGAGCCCTTCCAGGGAGCGGCCACGGGAGTCGGCGGAATCCTTCGCGACATTTTCACCATGGGCGCGCGGCCCATTGCCGTGCTCGATTCGCTGCGCTTCGGACCTATCACCCAGGGCCAGGGCGCGACGCCGGAAGAAGTCGCGCGCAACCGCCGCATCGTGGACGGCGTGGTGCGCGGCATCGGCTTCTACGGCAACTGCTTCGGCGTGCCGACGGTGGGCGGCGAAGTGGCCTTCGAACCCTGCTATTCCGCCAACCCGCTGGTCAACGCGCTCGCGCTCGGCGTGGCCCGCCGCGACGAACTCTTCTTCGCCCGCGCCCGCGGCGTGGACAATCCCGTCATCTACGTCGGGGCGAAGACGGGACGCGACGGCATCCACGGCGCCTCCCTCCTCGCCTCCGCCGAATTCACCGAGGAATCGCAGCAGAAGCGGCCCAACGTGCAAGTCGGCGATCCCTTCGTCGAAAAACTCCTGCTCGAAGCCTGCCTCGAAGCGATGCACACGGGTGCCGTTGTGGCCATCCAGGACATGGGTGCCGCCGGGCTCACCTGCTCCACCTGCGAGATGGCCTCGCGCGGCGCCACGGGAATCGAAATCGATCTCGCGCTCGTGCCGCAGCGCGAAACCGGAATGTCGCCGTACGAAATCATGCTGAGCGAATCGCAGGAGCGCATGCTGCTGGTGGCGGAGCGCGGGCGCGAAGAAGAAGTCCTGCGCGTCTTCCGCAAGTGGGAGCTGGACGCGGTGGTGATCGGCCGCGTCACCTCCGGCGGACTGCTTCGCGTGCTCGATCACGGCCGCGTCGCCGCGGAAATTCCCGCCCATCCGCTCGCGGAAGAAGGGCCCGTGTATTCGCGTCCGCTCACCGCGCCCGCGAAGCCCGCGCGTCATGAAATTCTGGTCGCGTTCGCTCCGGAAGGTACAAACCTCACTGCGAATTTCACCAGCCTGCTCGCCGCGCCCGCCATCGCCTCCAAACGCTGGATCGTCCAGCAGTATGACCACATGGTGCGAACCAACACGGTGGTCGCGCCCGGCGCGGGCGATGCCGCTCTCGTCCGCGTGAAGGAAACCGGCTGCGGTCTCGCGCTCGCCGTGGACGGCAACGGCCGCTGGTGCCATCTCGATCCCCGCCTCGGCGCCATGCACGCCGTGGCGGAAGCGGCGCGGAACGTCGCCTGCGTCGGCGCGCGCCCTCTGGCCGCCACCAACTGCCTCAATTTCGGCAATCCGGAGAAGCCCGAAATCATGTGGCAATTCAGCCAGGTGATCGACGGCATCGGCGAAGCCTGCCGCGCTCTCGGCGTTCCCATCACCGGCGGCAACGTCAGCTTCTACAACGAAACGCTCGGCCGCAGCATTTACCCTACCCCCACCCTCGGTGTTCTCGGCGTTCTCGACGACGATTCGCTCGCGCTCCGCTCGGGCTTCTGCGCCGCGGGCGACTCCATTCTTTTGCTCGATGGCGCCGGCTCCGCCGCAGGCAGCGCCGTCGCGCCGGCCGAATTGCAGCGCGAATTCTCTTCCAGCGAGTACGCGCGAACGATTCACTCCGTCGTCGCGGGAACGCCTCCGGCCATCGACCTCGCGGCCGAAAAGCGCCTGATGGATGCGCTCGCCGCTCTGGCCGCCGAGCGGCTGCTCCACTCGGCGCACGATCTGAGCGACGGCGGCTTGGCGGTCGCGCTCGCGGAGGGCGGCTTCGCAACTTTCTTCGCCACGGATTCGCTCGGCGCAGACGTTTCCTTTGAAGGCAGCGAGCCTGCGGAGTGGGCGCTCTTTGGCGAACGCGGCGCCCGCGCCATCGTCACAACGCCGCAAGCCGCGCTTGCCGCCATCGAGCGAATTGCGGCACAATATGTGTTGGGCCTGCGCACGCTCGGGACCGTCATTCAGGGGACTTTCCGCATCCGGTACAACGGCAGGGAGCTTGTCTCTGCTCCTGTCGCTGCACTCCGCGCCTCCTGGGCCGAATCTCTCGAACGCGCGCTGGCGGCACGTTGAGCCACGGCTTGTATTCTTCGCCGCATTCGCGGGACGATCGCCTGCATGACCATTGCGGGGTCGTCGGCGTTTATGGCCACGCGGAAGCGAGCAAACTCGCCTATCTGAGCCTCTACTCGCTACAGCATCGCGGGCAGGAATCCGCGGGAATCACCTCAAGCGACGGGCAGGATCTCTTCAGCCACCGCCGCATGGGCGTGGTGTCCGAAATTTTCACTGGCGACGTGCTGGCCCGCCTACCCGGCGCCGCCGCCATGGGTCACACGCGCTATTCCACCGCCGGCGACACCTCGCTGAACAACGCGCAGCCCATCGTCACCGACTGCAACCGCGGAAAACTGGCGGTGGCCCACAACGGCAATCTGACGAACGCCAACGAACTCCGCCGCAAGCTCGAACACAAAGGCTCGATTTTCCAGACCACCAGCGATACGGAAGTGATCGTCCATCTGGCCGCGCGAAGCACCGCGCGCAATCTCCCGGGCGCTCTCGCCGATGCCCTCCACCAGGTGGAAGGCGCCTACTCTTTGGTTCTGCTCACCCGCGACGAGCTCTATGCCATCCGCGACCCGCGCGGCTTCCGCCCCCTCGCGCTCGGCCGCGTGGACGGCGCCTGGGTGGTGGCTTCGGAGACGTGCGCCTTTGACCTGATCGGGGCCGAATACGTGCGCGACGTGGAACCCGGCGAAATGCTGCGCATCTCCCGCACCGGCCACGAGTCCATCCATTTCGCCGCCGAAAAGCCGCACCAGCACTGCATTTTCGAGCACGTGTATTTCGCCCGGCCCGACAGCCTGGTTTTCGGCCGCTCGGTGCAGCTCAGCCGCGAAAAGCTGGGCCGCTGGCTGGCGCGCGAGCATCCCGCGGATGCGGACATGGTCGCGCCCGTCCCAGACTCCGGCGTTCCCGCGGCCATCGGCTACGCCCTCGAATCGGGCATCCCTTTCCAGATGGCGCTCATCCGAAATCATTACGTGGGACGCACATTCATCGAGCCGCGGCAGTCGATCCGGGACTTCGGCGTCAAGCTGAAGCTGAATCCGGTTCGCCGCCTGCTGGAAGGCAAACGCGTGGTGCTGGTGGACGATTCCATCGTGCGGGGTACGACCAGCAAGAAAATCGTGCGCATGGTGCGCGAAGCCGGCGCGGTGGAAGTCCACATGCGCATCAGTTGCCCGCCCACCGTTTCTCCCTGCTATTACGGCGTGGACACACCCACGCGCGAGGAGCTCATCGCCGCGCAGCACTCCGTCGAGGAGATTCGGCAGTACATCGGCGCCGACTCGCTCGGCTATTTGACCCTTGAGCACCTGCGCGACTCCGTCGAAGACACCGAAGGCAAGTTCTGTACGTCCTGCTATACGGGCGTGTATCCGACCGAACTCGTTCAACTGGAAGTGGCGACAGGCCGTGGCTGCCAGTAAAACACCGCCGACTCCGGATGTCCTTGCCGCGCGCGAACGCATGCTGCGCGAAGTGCGGGGATGGCTGTGGGTGATCCTCGCCTTCCTGTTCATTCAGGGAACACTCGTGCAGGCCCGCGTGATCCCCTCCGAGTCCATGGTCAAGACTCTGCTCATCGGCGACCACGTGCTCGTTAGCCGCTTCGGCTACGACGCGGAAGTGCCCTTCACTAGTCTGCACGCCACCCTCTGGCGCACCCCGCATCGCCAGCAGATGATCGTCTTTCACGCCCCCCTCCCCGGTCATCCAGATTTCGTCAAACGCATCATCGGCATGCCCGGCGACACGCTCGAAATCCGCGCCGGCGCCGTCTGGATCAATGGGAAGCCGCTCAACGAGCCCTACCTGGCCGACACGCCCGAGACCTGGGAGAACCGCAAGCCCTATGAAGTGCCGCCGGATTCCTATTTCGTCATGGGAGACAACCGGAACAATTCCTACGACAGCCGCTTCTGGGGATGCGTGCCACGGTCCGCAATTGTGGGCACACCGCTGTTCATCTATCTTTCGCTCGACGCGCCCAGCGAGGCCTGGCAGCCCGGGCACATCCGGGAGCGCCTGAGCGCATACGGCACGGCACTGCTGCACCCCGGCCACATCCGCTGGAACCGGCTGTTTGTGCCGTTCTGATCCCGAAGCTTCGGGACGCGGAGCACGAAAGTCCTCTCGCCCACCCTATGCGTTACGCAGACGCTGGTGTAGATATCTCCCGGGCCGACCGCGCCAAACAGCGCATCCGGCATCTCGCCCGCCGCACGTTCACTCCGGGAGTGCTCAACGACATTGGCGCGTTCGGCGCCCTTTTCCAGCTCGACCGCAAGCGCTGGAAGGATCCCGTGCTCGTCGCCAGCGCCGACGGCGTGGGCACCAAGCTCAAGGTGGCCTTCGCCATGGGTGTGCACTCTACCGTCGGCGTCGACATCGTGAATCACTGCGTCAACGACATCCTGACGCAGGGCGCCGAGCCGCTCTTCTTCCTGGATTACCTGGCTCTGGGAAAGCTCGAGCCCGCCGTGGTGGAACAGATCATCGAAGGAATGGCCGGCGCCTGCAAACACGCCGGGTGCGCGCTCATCGGTGGCGAAACCGCGGAGATGCCGGACTTCTACCCACCGGGCGAATACGACCTGGCCGGTTTTATTCTCGGAGCCGTCGAGCGCGACCAGATTCTCAACGGCTCCGCGGTGCGCGCCGGAGACGTGCTCCTGGCCCTGCCTTCGAGCGGCTTGCACACCAATGGCTATTCGCTCGCCCGCAAGCTCGTCTTCGAGCTCGCCGGACTGAAGCTGGATACCTACGTCGCCGAGCTGCAGAACAAAGTGGGCGCGGAGTTGCTCCGGCCCCACCGCTCCTATCTGCCCGCGCTGCGCGAAATGCTTCGGCGCGGCTGGATCTCCGCGCTCGCGCACATCACCGGCGGCGGAATCACCGGCAACCTGCCGCGCGTGCTTCCGCGAAACGTGCAGGCGCGCGTCGAGCTGGGCTCCTGGCCGGTTCTGCCCGTCTTCCGCTGGCTCGCGCATCTCGGCGAGATCGACGCCGCGGAAATGCTGCGCACCTTCAATCTGGGTGTGGGAATGATTCTGGTCGTGCCGCCGAAACACCTGCGCGTGGTGGAAGCCTACCTCAAACGTCGCCGCGAGAAGTTTTTTGCCATCGGCAGAATCGAGCCCGGAAAACCTCGCGTGGTGTACTCGGGCCAGCTGCCGCTCTGAACGATCTCCGCCGAACCCCCCGGCCCGTCGAGCTGTCATTCCGGGTCCCGCGGAGCGGGACGAGGAATCTGCTTTTCTCCCCGATTTTCGAATTTCGCTTTTAAGGCTTTTCAGCTTCCCGGTTTCGGCGGGCGACCGATCACGCTCAGTCCACCGCGCGCCTCTTTGGCTACGGTACCGGGCGCCACCGATCCGGGTGTTTGTTCTGCGGCCGCCGGCGGCACGGCAGCTCGCGCCGCGAGTTTCGCTTCGAGCAGCCGCAGGCTTTCAATCAGCGCCTGCAGCTCATCCAGCCTGCGCCGGACGGAAGTTTCCAGCGTGTGCTCCACCTGCTCCGCGTCGCGCCGCTGGCGGGCCAGTTCGCCGGTCATCTTCTCGTTCAGCGAAGCGAGCTGCTGGTGAACGTAGCTCTCGGTTTCCCGAAGCATGCGCTCTTCCCTCCGCGCCAGCCTCCGCATCTCGTGCCACACCAGCCATAGGCACGCCCCCAATGCCAGCGAGCTGGCAAAGAGCAGCGCCACCATCAGATCGGACGGCGAGTGAAGAATGTCCGGCAAACGCGTCTCCCCCAGCGTGAAGATCTTCAGTATAGCGCGCACCGAATGATGAAGGTCGCGCGTGCGCCGCGCGGATACGCATCGGTCAACCCGCCTGTAGCGCAGGGCGAAACGCTGCGGCCTCGTCTTCTCCTACTCCCTCCCCTCCGCATACGCCGGCCTCTGCGCCGGCGCGCGATGCGGCAGTTCCCGCGCCAGCTTTCGCAGCCAGCGCAGCTCCGCGCGGAACTGCTCGATCGTCAGGCTCACCGCCCACACTGCCTCGTGATACGGATGGCCTACTTCGTCGAAGATGCCGCGCAGGACTTCCTGCTCGCGCGCGAGCTCCGACTCCAGGAATTTCTGCCGCCGACGGACCTGCCGCATCGCCACCTGCGGACTCACCTGCCAGGAAAGCGCCAGCCAGGTGATAAACGCGGGACGGTCGCGCCCCATCGCCCATGCCTCGCGTTCCAGCGCACCCGCCAGGGCGCGCCGGCCGCTTTCCGTGGTCGCGAAGACGCGCCGGTCGGGACCTGCCGCGGGCTCGCCGGACTCCACTGCGCGTACCAGGCGCCACCGCGCCAGCTTCTCGAGCGAGTAATACACCTGCGGGCGCGAGATCCCCGCCCAATCGCGCACCTCGCGGCGCTCGAGTTCGAGATTCGCCTGGTAGCCATGCATCGGTTTTTCCGCGAGCAGGCTGAGCAGCACCAGATCCGGTGTAGTCAACGCGCGGTCGCGGCTCGGGCGCCGCCCGCCTCGCGCGGCCGCCCGTCTGCGCGCCACACCCGCAACGCGCTGGCTCGCTGGCGTCATGCTCCGGCTCGCATGCGGCGAATTCCGCGAGCGTTCGAACCACTGCGCCGACTGCGGGATTCCGCCGCCTTTCGCCTTCGGCTCCAATACCACCACTGGCGCTGCGCCGCGGGCAGCCGCGGGTTGCGCGCCTGCGCTACTGACGCGCTGAACGTATCCAGAACGCACAGGTCCTGTGCCTGGCCGGTCGCCCGGCACAATTCCTCATAGAGCGCTCGAGGACTGCGCCGGGCGAGCGCCGAAACGCTGTGGACGCCGAGCAGGTCGAAGTCGCGGAGCATGGCGGGGCCGATGGAGACGAGATCGCTCAAAAGCCGTTGATCGCGCATCGAAAAATTCTCCTTGCCAGCTTCAAAAACGTCTGCTAGCATCAACTAGTCTAATTGAGACTACTTGGACTGTCAAGAAGGAAATCGAATGCTTCACTGGTTTTCCGCTCTTTTCGCCGCCGCGGCACTCGCGGCCGCGGCAATTCATCCGGGACCTCGTCCCGCTCAGGAGAACAAGCCCATGGTCAAGAAACTCACGCCCGTGCTGTTCGTCGCGGAAATCGAGCCCTGCGTCAAGTTTTGGACCGAACAGCTCGGCTTCCGGAAAACCGGCGAAGTCCCGGACGGAAACAAGCTCGCCTTCGTGATGCTGGCGAAAGGAAACGTAGAGCTGATGTATCAGTCCTACGCCAGCGCGGAAAAGGATGTTCCTGCCATGGCCCAGATCGTGCGCAAAGGCCCCGCGTTTCTCTATATCGAAGTGGAGGATCTGGAAGCCATCAAAGCGGCAATCAAGGGCACCGAGGTAGTGATGCCCGAGCGAACCACGTTCTACGGCGCGCGCGAGATCGGCATCAAGGATCCCGCGGGGCATTACCTGACCTTCGCGCAATTCACTGCCGCGCCTCAGCACTGAGGCCTAAAAAGGAAGGCAGAGACGCACAGCCAGGAGTGGCTGTGCCACTATTGCCCGCCCGCAGCGTTGTGCTAACTTGCTCGGCTCATGACCCGGCGCATCGGCGTGCTTCTTTCCGGCCGCGGCTCGAATTTTGAGGCGCTCGCGGAGAGTTGCGCCGCCGGACGAATTCCCAATGCGCAAATCCCGCTGGTGGTCAGCAATCGCGAAGGCGCTCCGGGAATCGACCGTGCGCGCGCCCGCGGAATTCCGGCGCGCGTCATTCCTTCGAAGGGCCTGGAACGCGAAGCCTACGACCGCCAGGTGGCCGCGGCGCTGGACGAGGCCGGCGTGGAGTTAGTGTGCCTGGCCGGCTACATGCGTTTGCTCTCTCCATTCTTCGTCGCCCGGTTCTCGGGGCGCATTCTGAACATTCACCCGTCGCTGTTGCCCGCGTTTCCCGGCCTGGAAGCGCAGCGTCAGGCGCTCGAACACGGCGTAAAGTGGAGCGGCTGCACCGTGCACTTTGTGGACGAGAATCTTGACGCCGGGCCCATCATTCTCCAGGCCGCAGTCGCGGTGCGCGACGAGGATACGGTGGACTCGCTCTCCGCCCGCATTCTGGCGGAGGAGCACCGCATCTACTCGGAGGCGGTGCGGCTCGTGCTCGACGGCCGCTACCGGATCGAGGGGCGCCGGGTGATACTGCTGTAGCCCGTCCCGAGCGGCTCGGGACGGGGTGTACTGAATTTGTGGAGGCTCATGTCCGCGAAATTCAAATCCGTGGACGCGCAGCTCGAATACATCGGCAAAGGCGCGGCGGAAATCATTCCCGAAGCGGAGCTGCGCGCCAAGCTGGAAGCCTCGCGCGCGTCCGGCACGCCGCTGCGCGTGTATCTGGGCGTCGATCCGACCGCTCCGGATATCCATCTGGGCCACACCGTGGTGCTTCGCAAGCTGAAGCACTTTCAGGACCTCGGCCACACGGCGATTTTTCTGATCGGCGATTTTTCCGCCATGATCGGCGACCCCACGGGACAATCCGAGACGCGCCCGCCGCTCACGCGCGAGGAAGTCGATACAAACTCGAAGACGTATCTTGAGCAGGTTTTCAAAATCCTGGACCGGGGGAAAACGGAAGTCCGCTACAACAGCGAATGGCTGGACAAACTATCGAGCTACGAGATCGTACGGCTGTGCGGCCACTACCGGCTCGCGCGGATGCTAGAACGCGAGGATTTTCGCTCGCGGCTCGATAAGGGCCAGCCCATCTCCGTTCACGAGCTGCTCTATCCGCTGCTGACGGCCTACGACGCCGTGGCGCTCAAGTCCGATGTGGAGCTTGGCGCCACCGAGCAGAAATTCAATCTGCTGGTGCACCGTGAAATCCAGCGCGAGTACGGTCTGCCGGGGGAAGTGGCGCTCACCATGCCCATCCTGGTGGGGCTCGATGGCCAGCGAAAGATGTCGAAAAGCCTTGGCAATTACGTGGGCATCACGGAGCCGCCCGACGAGATGTTCGGCAAGCTGATGTCGATATCCGACGAGCAAATGTGGTTGTATTTCGATTTGTTGACCGATGTGCCCAGCGCCGAGCTGCGCACGCTGCGCGCGACCGTCGAATCCGGGGCGAAGCATCCCATGGACGTGAAGATGGACCTCGCCCGCCGCATCGTGAGCGATTTTCACGGGCAGGATGCAGCAGCAAAAGCAGCCAAGCATTTCCAAAACGTCTTCCGCGATCGCGCTGCGCCGGCGGAAATGCCGGAGATCCGGCTGGTTCGACGGAATGGTTCCCTGGAACACGCGGACGGCGTTATCGGCACGCTCACGCCGAAGTGGTGCCAATTATTGGCCTACCTGCGGCAAATCGAATCGATCGCCGTGGCTACGCGGCTCATCGAACAGGGCGGATTCGAGGTCAACGGTCAGCTCGTCAAGGACCCAAGCTCCCGATTTGACGCCACCACTCCAGGCTCCTACGACCTGCGCCTGGGAAAAAAGAAATACTTCCGTCTGATCGTCGAATAGCCCAGCGCCCGGCCTATTTTGCACCGCCATTTTGTACCGCCGGCATCTTGCCGGCGTCTTTCCAGCTCCCCTCTTTCAGTTCTCCCATCTCGTAGCGCCGGCCTCTTGCTTTTTCCCCCTACCTGGAAGACCCTCCCGCAGCAAGGGCCAGTTGCGGCCAAGCTCCGGAGCAGAACGCCGCCAAGATGGCGGCGGTACGAAATGAAAATCCCTGCCACAATCCGTTCCCGCGGATACCTCCCTCATTGGGAGACGGACGGCGCGATTTACTTTGTCACATTCCGTCTGGCCGATTCGCTGCCCCGCAAGTTGACGGTTCAACTGAGCAACGAGCGCCGGGCAATCGAAAGGGCGAGCAAAGCCGGCGCGGCAACGCCCGCAGATGCTGCGCGCCTCCAAAAGCTGCGTGCCATCCTCAAGAAGGCAGAACGCTACCTGGACAGCGGACTCGGCGAATGCCATCTGCGCGACGTTCGTGTTGCTCGGATCGTTTCCGATGCTCTCCACAACTTTGATGGGAAGCGTTACCGGCTCATTGCTTGGTGCGTGATGCCCAATCACGTGCATGTGGTGTTTTCCCCCAGCGGAGGGCATGACCTTGAAGCCATCCTGCATTCCTGGAAGTCGTATTCGGCAAAGGTCGCCAACCAGCTTCTGGCACGCACCGGCCACTTCTGGCAGCGGGAGTACTTCGATCACCTCGTCCGGCACGAAGCGTCGCTCAGCAAGATTGTGCAGTACGTTCTGGAAAACCCGCGCAAAGCCAGCCTGCGTAACTGGCCATGGGTATTTTGCACCGCCGACTATTCGAAGCTCCTGAGCCCGCCGCGGCGGGAAGGGCAGCCGGCCTTCTTCGGAGAGGAACGCCGCCAAGATGGCGGCGGTACGAAATAAAATCCGCTCGGCGGCGCGTCTTGCAGCGCCATTTCGTATCGCCGGCATCCTGCCGGCGTCTCACTCCCGCCCTTACGGAGGCAGGGGGAAGATTCGGCATTCGCTAGATTGGGTTGTGCGCCCGGCGCACAGGGTCTAATTTCGACGCAGACGGGGCCTTCGTGGGTGGAGGCTGGGGAGGGAAGTGAGCCCTCGTCGGGTTACTGCTTTGGCGACGGCATTCAGGGGATGCAGGACATTACGGGGTGCGCGGCGAGTGGGAATCCGGTCTCATTGCGGCGCAAATATCGATCCGAGCTGACCAAATCCTGCTCTCCGTCTAGACTCAGTTGTTCCGAGAGAGACCGAGCGGGGCTTCAGATCTCGGTACTCCTGTCCTTCTTTCATGGCCTCAAGTTCAACGGTTACGGTGCGCCGGAGTATTTCGTCTCTTTCGATGTAGAGACTACTAATTCGGTCTACCAGTTTGGTGGACGACGGCGGCTCGCCTTTCTTCAGCTTTTCTGTCGAAAGAGCAGATGGTCCCGGTACTCGGACGGTCGCATGTACGTTGATTCCGAGGTGGGCGGTAATCGTCACAGGCTCCCCCGCGACCCGGTGGGAGGGTGAGGGGGTCTCGACACGTATTACTCCGACGATCTCGATCTGGTGGATTTTCAGAATACGGCGGGTCCCGAATCCTAGCCTCGCCGGGACCTCCAGGTTAGCGTCGAGGAATTTCTGAATTTGGGACAGTTCTCGATTGACCGCCTCTTCGGCGAGCTTCTCGTCGTCGGACCACTCGGCTTCTTGCTGAATATCAAGATGCCTTCTGAGGTCGTCGATCAGTGCTTGCAGGCTCCCGAAGTGGAAGAGCTTGGTCTGATGAGTCTGGCAGAGTTGGTCGAGGACACTCTGTTCGAAGATGTTATCGCTCGATATGAACGCACCAGCCCTCTTCGAAGATAGAACCAGATCGTCGATGGCCGCCAAAGCGATCACTGCGTCCTGGAAATTCTTACCCTTCTCCTGGAACGGTCTCACCCTCAGGATTGCCATTTCAAAAAGCTCCTCTGTTGTGCGTAAGGCGGGTACGCGTCTGAGCAATCCTAACTGGCTTATAATTTCGGCGGATGTCCTGTTATACGCAGCCTCGATTTTCGGGATGGACGGGAGTGAGACCGGCTCCGCGGTGACGCCGACAGTCTTGCAGCCGCTTGCGAGCGCCCCAGCCTTGTTTTCTGCTTCTGCCCTGGCCAGAGTAAGCGCTCGGAGGAAATGTGCTCTAAGTTCTTTCTCGACGGGGTCAAGCAATATGGCGGGAAGGTCGAAATCTCTCAGAATACTAGTCGCGCTCAAAATTGTTTGTGTAACGCGAGGCCAACCGGAACGAAGCAAAATATTCGAGTCAAAATAGATGCGACCGTAGGGTGGGGAGATGACGGGCATATTCTGCTGATTCTAGGGCACGACGGGCGGAGTTCACACCAGAACTCTAACGAGTGGCAAGCAAGAGGAGGGGAGCGGGCGCACCCTTCGCCAACCCACTCAGGGTCCAGATGACCGACCCCTCGCTACTCCACTCAGGGCCCGGAAAACGGGCAGGGGTTGGAATCGACGCGGGGCACGGCGTACGGGATAAATGCCGAGCACGCGCGGGAGCTTCGACTTTGATACCGCTCATTCCAAGCGCCGGGCCCGGGACTTAGGTAGGAAACCTTCTATACTACGCGTGCATGCTCAGATGAGGATGAGAACTCAGCATGTCCCCGTGCTACCTCTACGGCGATGATCACTACTGCCACCCATTAGCTCCTCTCGGGGCAAATGAGGACGTCTCACTTACCGAGCATGCGTGCGGGGTATGTTAAATCTTGCGGCCAATCGCAACCACTCCGATGCCGCGTAGCGATCATCCGGATGCTCCCCTAGCCATCGTGGAAAAAACTCCCGAAGACCCTGTTCGTCTTGAAGGACTTCGCAGTTGAGCACCAAGGCTCTATACACATCCGCGTTCATCTTTCTTTCTCGCGCTTCTAGGTCTTCCGGAGACTTAAGGGCCCGCAGAAGCAGGACCTGTGATTTGCGGGCCTCAGTCTCGGCCCTGTCATTAAAAAGTCTCGCCGAAAGCTCTCTCGCCAGTCGGCTGCGGGCATACCCGGCTTGGAAAAGCAACTGCCGACTGTCAGGGGAATATTCCAAGCCTTTTTCTGCTGCCTCCGCTGCGCTGGTCCACTCATGCTCCTCCAACTCCAATCTTGCCCAATGCTTGTACATTTCCGAATTGGAGCACTTCAATTGGCAGGCCCTTCTAAAGTGAATCCGCGCGTCCGTCACCCGTGACGGTTCCCATGCTTTATATACCCATCCCAAGAAACCCATTAACTCAGGATCATTGGGATACTTCTCTAAGGCCTGCTGCAGTAGCTTCTCGGCACTGGGTTGCTCTTGAGTACGAACGTGGAATGTCGCTTGGCGGATAATTGCCCCCACATCGCCACGACCAACTCTTCTGGGAAGCTTCTCTGTGACCGCTTTATAGGCCGCCTCTATTTTTCTGTACCGATCCGAGCCCCCGAGAACTTTTCTCACCAGGACTCGAGTATTGATGTTGATATCAAACCTTTGCTCGCCTTCAATGAGTTGAGGTTTCGGGACGAGGAACAACCTCTGAAGATCCTTTAGATCACTCCTGAGCTGCTCTTCAGTCAAGCCTGATACCGCTTCCAACTCGGGAAAAGAGACAGGCCTGTCGCTTACGCAGGCTGCCATCAATACCTCCTTCGCGGACATCCTCAGCTGCTCGAGCTCGCGCCCAAGGGCATAACGGCGTGCCTCATCCCCGGCCTTCTCCCTCCAAAGCTTAATTGCTTCCCGTGGGGGGATGATCGCAAGCAGCCTCACAAGATCTCCCAGATAGAGCGGGGAAGCCTCAGTAACGCGAACCATTTCGTTCATCATATTTTCGTTCAAGAGAGCCGAGTCCAGCTCCATGGCACGGCACCTGGAGATGATAAATTGCCTGGCGTCCACGGCGGCCAAGCCCCCTATATGCGTGGTGATATTGCCCATGCCGAGAATTTGCCGCCGGGATGTGAACAGAACTTTTGATTTGGTTCGAGCAACGTCAAGCACGAAAAACTCGATGGCTGCTTCTTCTTCTCCTTCGAGACTGTCTACGTCGTCGACAACTACAAGAGCCGGAAACGAATCCAACAGCTCCAGTGTCCGCTCCCGCTTTCGCTCCGTCGTGTTCCCCACTTCGTCTGTCCACCCGTAGTAGCGAAGGATATAGGACAGAGCGGTGTCGAGATTGTGAAAGTCAGGCGCTTCAATCCCTCGAATCACGCCTTCCTCGAATTTTTTCATCTTGGCGCTTAGCCAAATTACAAGCTGAAACGGCTTCGGGGCCGCGAACATGATCTCCGTGGCGAACTGATAGGCAATTGCTGATTTGCCCTTACCACCCTCCCCTGCTAACGCCCATCTGCGGCTCACGGGATCCCTGAACCATTCCCAAAGGCGATCCATCTCGGACTTCCGTCCGACAAATTCCGCAACAATCGATTCCCGAGGCGGCAAGCGCCCTTCAAGTGCGTCTTGACCCGGTTCCATGGACATCGGGCGCCCGCTGAGGTCGTCCAGAAGGTCTTTCAGCTTCGCGGCGTCATCGCCCAAACTCAACCTAAGCAAAACGCGCCGGGCACAATCCAAGAGGACGAAGGAGTCCTCGTAGCTAAAATCTTGCTCTGAAGGGTGCGAGAGGGGATCTCGAAGGTTTTTGATTGTCTTGATCCACTGCAGAACGGTCTGTTTGTTTAGCTTCTCTTGGTGCTCATCGGGCCCGGCTTTCGCTGCGAGCAGTCTTTCATATTGAGCATCGAAAAGATTAAAGAAATGGTTGACACCTAGCAGATCGAAATCGTCGTTTATTTCTGCCGATATCTCGCCAGTCTTCCGTCTCTCTTGGGCGTTTTGACTCAGTTGCGCCCATTCCTTCTCGAACGGCGCACGGAGTTTCTCCGAGAAATCCTGCGGATACACATCCTTCAGACGTTTCCTCACATAACTTACAACCGCATTTCGATAGATCCTTTGTATCCCTTCATAACAAATTGTTAGATTGCTGGACATAGCCACACGCATCCGTCTCTGATGCAGCAGAATACCATCATGACAGCTTGGCCTACGAGGGCTCAGGTGACTCTACATCTGGATTGACGGATAATTTGCATCAATTTGTGTCACTGGCTTGAGGTGGGCGCCTCGAAGGCAGGTGCTTCCACGCACTTGGGACTGGCAAACCTTGCCCGGTTCGGCGTGCTCTAGACTGTCACCGGCCAACTTGGCTGAGGATTCGGGGGCGGCAAAAACAGCTTCGAAGCAGCCGTCCGGCCCTGCTGAAGAGTCTTAGACAGTGACTTTATTTTCCTGGTAGCGCCCCGCGTAGAAACGCGTCTGCTGTTTCCACGAACGCTGCGGCATAAGGACCGAAAACCGGGGCATGGCCGCCATTCGGTACAACCCAAAGTGACGAGCGTGGAATGGCTTCCCGCAACTCAAAGGCGAGGCGGACGGGATAGAGCAGGTCAGCGTCGCCAAACACAATCAGGGTTCTTGCCGCGATCGTTCCGAGCAGCGGTGGAGTGAAATTCACATCGTCGTACGTGTGTGCCATTGCGCGCGCCTGCTCAACCAGCCAGTCAATCTGTTCCTGACCGCGCTTGCAATCGGCGTGTCGGGAAAGGCCCAGTTTGTGTAAGGCGAAGCAAGTTGACATAAGTTTGTTATCAGGACGCAGTGCAGGGGGGAGAAAGGCGATCCCGAAGCGTCGGGACGAAAATCGGTGAAGGCGCAGGGAAAGACGACAAGCAGGTCCCTCGTCCGCCCCGCCACGGCGGGCAGGCGCGGCGGACTCGGGATGACAGGCGTTGAGGGCGGGCTGAAGCGAAAAAAAGCGGCGGCGAAGTATGACTGGGCGGACACTCGGGTCCGCCCCTACAAAGGGCGAGCGGGAGCAGATGAGCCGGTCAAAATTTTAGGGACCCTGCTAGCCAGCGATGTTCCCTCCTCCCTCGGCGAGGCGCTTCAGATTCTCCAGCATGCGGCGGTCGCGGGAGCGAATGCTCGGGCGCATGAGGATGGGATCGAGCCAGCGACCCAGCCGGCCCGGAAACGTGTACCACTCGTGCATAACGACGCGCGTGGTCGTTGGGACTTGAACGGGGGCCTCACCGGCCCCACCAATTCGGACTGGCACGGGCCCCTCACCGGGGCCACCAAATCCCGCTGCGTCCTCCAGTTCCCACATCTGGCGGCCGCGAACGCCGTAGGCATCCTGGAATTCCCAATCGAGCACGCGCAGCCAGTCGTAGCGCTGCACCACGGCCACCAGCGACACTTCGCGTTTCCCCAATCGCCCGGTGATCCGTACCTTTTGGCCCACGCGGAAATCCGATTCGCCGCCGGCGATTTCAAATTGCGTTTCCATTTCGGGCGCGTACCACAGGGGCATGCGCTGCGGAACGAAGAACACAAAGACGCGGTCGCGCGGCGCGGCGATTTCTGTGTGCAAGTGCAGGCTGCCCATGGCGGAAGTGAACTCTAGCAGGAGGGGAAAGGAAACCAAAGCGGGGGCGCGGAGGAGGAAGAGATGCCGGCAAGATGCCGGCGCTACAAAATGCGGCCAGAGGCGAGAACGATGCAAAAACACCAGGTCGGGCGGACACGCGGGTCCGCCGCTACGGAGGACTGGTGAGGGCGCGGGGGAGGAAAAGACACCGGTCCCGCAGCGGCGGGACCGGCGGTACAAAATGGGATGGGAGAAAAAGCACACGGTCAGAAGAGCGCGACTTTCATTCCTTGATTCTCTTCGCTTTACCCCGCACAGCGATCCTACCGGACTTCGAGGAGGACGAGCGACATGTCGTCGTGCACGGGCGTGGCGCTGAAACCGACTACGCTACGGATTAGGGACTCGCGCATGGCCGAGAGCGGAAGGCGTGCGGTCCGCTTCGCCATGTCGCCGAGGCCTTCGATGCCCAGCATTTCTCCCTGGGCGTCCCACACATCCGTGAGGCCGTCGGAATAAATCATCAGCCGGTCGCCGGGAGAAAGCTGGTAGGCATCCGTGGCTTCTTCGGGAACGGCATCTTCAATCGCGCCGAGAATGGTGGCTTGCGATTCCAGCATGCGCAGCTCGCCGGAGGAAGAAATCAAGAACGCCGGCGGATGACCGCCCGCAGAGTAGGTCAGGCACCGGCCATCCTCGTCCAGCCGCGCCGCCGCCATGGTGAACATGAACCCGCTGATTCCGATCTGCTGCACTACGAATTCATTCAGCCGGTGAATCAGCTTTCCCGAATGCGAGCCGCTGCGCAGCAGGGAGAGCGTCTCCGTGTAAATCCGGTTGGCCAGCAGCGCGGAGCTGATGCCGTGTCCGGAAACGTCGCAAATCAGCAGGTCGAGATGGCGGTCGTGCGGCGAGACCAGGCCGAAATCGCCTCCGATCGAGAGGACCGGCTTGTAGTAGGTCTCGACGAGGGCGCGGCCCCACTCGAGGGTGCGCGGCGCGAGGCTCTGCTGGACGCGCGCGGCGAGGACGAGATCGCGCTGGATCTCTTCGGCGCGGCGCTGGAGCTGGAGATTGGCATCGCGCAGTTTCTGCTCCGCCTGCTTCTGCTCGGTGATGTCCGTAAAGGTGACCACGACGAACAGGCGCCCATCGGGATCTTCCAGCTCCCGCGCGCTGACGATAACGGGCACGCGTGTTCCGTCGGGGCGGGGAACAAAAAATTCGAAACGATTCGAGCCCTGCTGCCTCCCATGGGCCTTCTGCTTCTGCAAGTACTCGTAGTCGTTCCCCGAGTAGAGGGCCTCGGCGGTTTTCCCAATGACCGCAGATCGCGGGGAACCCAAGAGCCGCTCCATGCATTCGTTGATGAACAGAACTTTCTGGCAGTCGTCGGCGATGAGCACACCCTCGTTGAGGGTTTCGAGGATGCCTTCCATCTGCTCCAGCCAATCCGGTTTCTCGACCTTCACGGCCTGCTCCCGCCTTCCGCGGATCCGGCGCGCGTGCCGCCGGACGCGGGATCTTGCAAATCGTTGGATGAATTCGCCGCGGCTTTCGGTACTGCGCCCGCCTGCGGGATCACGTCCGCCAGCCGCGCTGAGCCGAGCGCGAGAATGCGCCGCGTATCTTCTTCCTGGACGAACGCGATCAATCGCAGATTTTCCACGCGCCAGCCCGGCTCGGGCGCGGCGAGCTCCGCAACTACGGAAAAATCCCTGTTCCCCGCGGGTATTTTCCCCGCCAGGTGGAACCAGTGCGCGATGGAGGAATGCGGCCAGCTTTCCCCGGCGTTGCTTCCGCCTTTCACGCGCGAAAACAATTTGTCTTCGGCCAGCACGAGGTAGACATCCGAAGAGGCTTCGTGGGGCAGGTCGCGTGCTTCGAGCCGCAGCAGCGGCCCGCCCGCCCGCTTTTTCCCATCCGCGGAGGCGGCTGCGGGCAGGATGCGCACGGCAGCCAGCGGCGCCCGCCCCAGCGCGGAGATCGTGGCGCGCGCGCGCGGCGCATTATTCCCCACAAACTCGACCAGGCCGTCCACCACCATTTGCGGGGTGTAGAGCGTATCGAGATCCATCGCGTCTGCGTAGCCCTGCTGCCGCTGGGTGAACGCGGGGGAGGAATAATGGTCCACCCATTCCGGCCGGTCCCAGTAATCCACGTGCTCTTCGAGGGCGATGATCTCGGCGCCCTCGACGGATTGGTCCGCGTACAGCTTCTCGAGCATGGCATCGGCTTCCGGGCAGTGCGGACACCCTTCCGAGGTGAACAACTCGACCAGCACGGGCCCGCGGCCAGCCGGCTTCGGCGCGGGTGGCGGGGACTGCGGCGCTTGCGCCCAGGCGCACACGGTGGCCATGGCCAGCAACGCAATCGCCGGCACGCCTCGCGCCATGATTTCCGGGATTCGCTTCACGTTCCTGAGGCGCCCCCTGCCCCCGTGCGCCCATTAGGATACTCCGAGTTGTCCGCCCTTCTTACGCTTTCACGCGACGGGAATTGATGGCTCAGCCGGGGCAGGCGCTTGGGACCGTCACGTCCCCAGCGATGCCGGTGAGAAGTGCGGACTAGGGAAGCAATCCGAACACACACACGGAGTTCTGCGTGCCGAGAAACACTTTGCCGTCGGCGATCGTAGGCGTGATGAATTTATTGCCGTTGCCGCAGGCATCCCGGTTATTGGGAGCCTGCGCGCTGTTGTACAGCTCCGAAAGGCCCGCGGCGTCGTAGGCATGCAGCACGGCCGGCGACGAATTTTCCGCAGCCCACACGATCCCGTTCCCGTTTCCATTCGCGGAAATCGCCGGCGCCGTTCCCGGATATCCGAAGTTCGTGACGCTCTGGGCCGTGGGCGAGGCTGAAAGTTTTGCATTCGTGATGGTGAACGCCTTCAGCGTTCCGCCCACATCGCCGTAGTACACTTTATTGTTGAAATAGGCAGGCGTGGACCAGATTCCGCCCGGCAGCACCCCCGACAGTTCCTGCCAGATTTTGTTGCTCCCCGAGTTGAATTTCCCCATGTTGTCGCGATTCACCACATAAATGTTGGAGTCTTTGCCCGCGCCCACGGCCAGGTAACGCGTCACTCCGCCGCTGTCCGTCAGGTCCGGAAGCAGCATCGCGCCCCCCGAGCCGAGATCGGCATCGGTCCCATTTTCGCCGGCCTCATTGTCCTCCTCGAAATAATCCGCCACCGCCAGCGTGCCGCCTGCCGTGGACATCTTCACGAAGGCGTTGCCATAGTCGCCCTGATTCGGAAAGCCGTTCGCATCAAGCGTGGTCTCGAAAACACCGTTGGCCGCAAGGACGTAGATGTTCCCCGAAGAATCCACGGCCGGCGCGCCCCCGCTCATCCAGATGGAGGGGCCGCCGCCGTTGCTGTTCGGGGCGATGTTGAACACCACGCTCCGCGCCAGCGTCGTCTGGTTGTACCCGATGATCCACGCGGTGTATGGCGCATTGTCGCAATGCGAGGACCACATGGTGTACACGATTCCGTTCAGCAGCAGGAGTCCCGGCCGTTCTTTGTACTGCGCGGGATCGAAGGTCGTCTGGCCGCCCGCGTTCGGATACGTGGCCTGCACCTCCACCGGCCCGCCGAAGAGTTCGCCGCCCGTGGTGATATCCAGCGCGTGCAGCCGCTGGTGGTAATTCGAGCCGCTGTCTTTGGTCATCGCCACCACGTAGATCACGCCGTGCATCCCCGCGCTGCGGTCGATCACCGGCGTCGCGGTAACGCCA
>Ga0187803_10000064_pt1 | contig 45510 bp, 49 predicted proteins | sample NC_wetland_sal_i_2_FD_132425 | JGI IMG/M metagenome (GOLD analysis project Ga0187803, IMG submission 132425) | Wetland sediment microbial communities from Neuse River Estuary, North Carolina, USA - Control_3 | ecosystem: Environmental > Aquatic > Freshwater > Wetlands > Sediment | place: USA...
CGGTCACCCCGCTGATCGCCATCGACGGCATCCTGGCTGGCTACGATGACGGCACCAACTATACCTCCTACGGGGGCATCACGCGCTCGGCCATCGCCTCGGGAGCATCCGCTGGCATCAACGGCTACTACTTCGGCAACGTCGTGGGTTCCCCGCCTGCCGCCGCCAACTGGCCGTTCTCGCTGCAGCAGCTCCAAGTGGCCTTCGGGCAGGCGACGTTCGGGCCGAGCCAGCCCAACTTCATCGCCACCACGCAGTCCATCTACAACGCCTTCTGGGCGAAGATGCTGCCCATGCAGCGGACGTACGAGACCGACCCCGACCTGCAGGGGGCAGGGTTCCGGTCGTTCAAGTTCAATGGCATGTCGGTGGTGGTCGATCAGTACTGTCCCGCCGGGTACGTGTTCGGCATGAACACCGACTACATCGACGCCTACGTTTCGGAAGATCCGCGCTTCGGGTTCGGGTTTACGGGCTTCAAGGAACTGCCGAACTCGGTGGACATGGCGGGCCAGACCCTTTACGGGGGAAACGTCGTAGTGACCGCACCGCGGCTAGGTTTTATCCTGGCCAATGTCCAATAGCCCGTAAACTGTTGATTTGAAAGGATTTAATTACAGATGAAGGGTAAGGGTTCAATCAAGACTGGGGCGGCTGGCGTATTCCGCATCATGTCGGAGTTGATTTTGCGAGGCTACTCCCCTTACCTCCCGGGAGCTGATGATCATGGGGTGGACATCATGCTCAGCGACGGCACGCGGATTCAGGTTAAGACCGCCCATCTGAGTGATGAAAAGAGGTCGTACAAGTACAGGGGGGAGGTTCAGATATCTCCTTCTCGCCTATATCACTTCAACTTTGGTACACGGAGCGGGTATCGGAAGAATCTACCAATCACTACTTTGCGTCGGGAGAAACGGTGCAGTGAGGAAATCGATTTCATGATCCTGTTTGGCATCGAGGAATCGAGGTTCTGGGTCATCCCCAGTTTTCTTCTTGACGGCTCGATGGGTGTCGTGTTGAAAGGGCAACTTGAGCTTGGGCCTGCTCCGCTGCCAAGCCGTGAGAAAGTGCGGGAGCTGGCGGCTCAGGGAAAAGGGCTTGAGGAAATCGCGACAGAGCTTGGCGTCTGCCCAGTGACTGTATGGAATTACAAGAACAAGGACGGGCAGCGCGGCAGCTTTATTCGCTCGGTTCGTATGTGCGAGAACCGTTGGGATTTTCTGGCATCCCCCCCAACATCCAGAGATGATGCTTTGGCTCGTATTGAGTCCGCGATCAAGGACGTACAAGTCGAGCAGTTGGAGAGTATGTTGTAGGGTTGCGGGGCAAATTTAACGCCGAGCCAAGTGCTTGGCCAGTGGAGAAAACGACATGCTGACCACCGAATTTGCAAATATCTCGTCGAACCTGTCGTCCGGCTACGGCCTCTACGGCACCGCCGACCCCTACACTACCTCTGGCCCATACGCCTCCAACGCCGGAGCGCGTAACCCTCTGGGGGCCGTCTACTGGCAGCCTGCGCAGTCGGTCTCGGGCGGCGGTGTAGGAGGCTATCTGTCGGGCGCGGGCTACGGCGCCGGGCTGATCGTGAAATATGTAAAATATTTGGACTCGGCCAAGCCCGCCATGAAGTCCGGCCCTGCGCCCGTCTATTGGGCCGACAACACCTTCACCGTCGTGCAGGGCACCTTTGCCACGGCGCTGGTGAACTCCAAGTCGGTGTCGGTGGCTGGGTGGCTGTTGCCCAACACCGGCACAGTGGCCAACGTCGGCGTGGGCACGGCGGTCTCGGCGACCATCCTCGACAACGCTGGCCTAGGCAGCTACGTGTTCATCGCCCTTGCTGGGTTCGTCAGTTCAGCCTACGTGGGCACGCAGACCGCAGGCTACCGTCTGTACGGGTCGGGCGACTTCGCGGTGACCGGCGTGGCTCCGGACGGCGCGAGCACCTATTCGGACTTTGCGTTCTGCGGCTGGGCGCTCGCAGCCAGTTCGTCCTCGATCGCCCACATCATGGCCACCTGCCCGCTCATCTAGGCAGTGGGTGACGGAAGCGGTGACGTGGGCGGTAGCGGCAGTGGGAGCGGCTTAGGGAAGGAGACTGAATTATGGCTCTACCGGCGTATCTACCTACCGTACAGGGCAGTCATTACCTGCTGGGCTCGGACGCCGGTCAGGTGCAGTCGTTCCTCGTCAACCCTGGCTCGGCCGACTACGTGGTCGGTGGCTACTCCATCAACAACATCATGGTGCGGGCGCGGCTGATCTGCGAGGCGCACGTGGTTGGCATGAACGCGCAGGCCTCTGGGTTCTGGCCGGAACTCATCTTCCCCATCGAGCAGTTGGCGAGCACCATTCTGGCCGGTGGCGCCGGGGTCGGCCCGCCCTATTCCCAGACCCTCGGCGCTGGGTACACCGGCTACTCGTCGTTCAACTTCAAGGTCTACGAGAACAACACCACCAGCGGTCGGTTCCTGGAGTTGAGCACCAACTACGACCTGATCGGGACGGTGTGGATGATCCGTGTGCGCTACGTGTAGACAAGGGCCGAGGTGAGTGCCCTTCCATCGGGCCGGGCGGCGGTGACAAAAGCGGCCTGGCCTTTTTTATTTATTGCGGCGATATCGGATTGGGTGACAATAGAGCATGACACGCCATAGGGAACGCATTCCAAAAGTATGTTTCGTTTGTCATGCCGAATTTACTGTTCCGTACTGCTTTCGTCATCAGCGTGCATGCAGCGCCTCATGCGGCGCGGTTCTTCGTCTAAAACCCAAAAAGATACGTAGTTGCCTTAGTTGCCACAAGACGTTTTCCGTGCGACCTAGCGATCCCAAGGTGTATTGCTCTCGAAAGTGTATGTACGTTCGCGTTCGAGGCAGTAATCATCCTCACTGGGTTCCTCCGCAAACAAACTCCTGTGACAATTGCGGAGAGAAGTTCTCCGCTAAAAAGAAGTGGGAGCGCAAAAAGAGATTTTGCGGTACAAAGTGCCAGCGCGTTTGGTTTAAGTTATACCCCGGACCTCGTTCATCTCCTATTGGAAGTGTCCGCCAAGATGAGCAGGGCTATCGCTACGTCAAGCGGGCTAGGGGACTGTGGGTACCCGAGCACAGAATAGTAGCTGAGAAGATGTTGGATAGAAAATTGAAATCCACTGAGAGAGTGCATCACAAGAATGGACAGCCATCGGATAACCGCGAAATTAACCTGCAGGTTGTGACTAACTCGGAGCACGCTTCTATTCACTATTTGGCTGAAAGAATAGGCTTGAGTGTTATGGCATCGGAGGCTTGGACTCCGTCTATTGAAGGAATGGCTTGCTGATATGCCTGTGCCAGCTTCTATCTCTGGACAGATTACTCCTAGTGGGGCGCAACCCTACGCCAACGCCCAGAACTACGGACAACTTTTGGGCGAGGTCTCGCTCTACGCGACGCACGCTGGAATTCCTATAGTCCAGAATCTGGTGAACAACGCCGTCCGCCAGTATTATGACCGCCGCCTGTGGTACGGCCTGATGACCAAGGGCCAAATCGTGACCCCCGGCTACTACGCGACCGGCACCGTCACCCTGACCTTGGGCTCGCCCATCGTGCAGGGTAACAATACCAACTGGACGGCCTCGCTCGGCGGCCAGTCCATCACCAAGCAACAGTTACGCGTCGGCTTCATCGCCCCTATCTATAACATCATCGGCTTCAATCAGAGCCTGCAGCAACTCACGCTGGAGTTGCCGTGGGGACTGCCCTCAATGGCCAGTACGGGCTACTTCATCACGCAGTACTACTATTCCATCCCCAACATCAAGTACATCTACTCGATGAAAAATCTGCAGTTGATGTATCGCCTGTGGACGAACATGCCACAGGCTTTCATCGAAAACGTAGACCCGGCTCGGCTGCAAATTCTCTATCCTCGGCTGGCTGCGACCATGCCGCCGGACAAGGACGGCAATTACCAAATTGAGTTGTGGCCGTCGCCCAATACGCAGCAGGCGCTGCCCTACCTGGCCTACGTGCAGCCTTCCAACTTGGTCAACGACTCCGACAATCTGCCGCCCTACATCCGCGCCGACATCGTCAAGGCCAAGGCCATCGCCGACGTGCTGCTCTATCGACCCAAAGCTAATCCTAACTATTCGGAGGCAACTTGCGTTACCATCGCGCAGGAGAAGCTCAAGGAGTTTGAGCGCGAGTTGCAGTGGGCGGAACAGATGGACGAGAACCTGTGGCGACAAAACGTGGTCATGTTCGCTGAACAGTTCCCGTACATTGACCCCTATACCGGGGCGATACCGGGCGGGGCGTTTCTCGCGGCAATGACGCCAGCTTCTTCCGACGATTACTGATATGGCCATCTTCGAGCAGCGTTGTAAACAATGCGGTCACCGCTTCGAGGTCATCGCAATCGGCAAGCGCTGCCGTCGCGCCTGTCCGAATTGTGGCTCCCGACGCGTCGAGCAGTTGGCATCGGTGTTCGTGTCCCGCACCGCCGCTCCCGGCCCGTCGCTGTCGATTGACAAGCGCGGTGCCGCTCACAATCCGTTCGAGAACCTGACCCTGCGCCATGTCCGCGACGAACACGGTCGGCCCGTTACTGTCAATTCGGAAAGGGAGTTGCGCGCGGCAGAGAAGAAGTGGGGATTCATACACGCTGCTTCATGGGGACTGGCTGACCGACCGCCCGTTCACGACCCTGGTGCCGGGGACATCACGCGCAATTATAAGCGCAAGTGGAACCATGACCCCGACGCCTACAAGCCAGAGAATGTCACCGGGGTCTCGGCAGGCGTCACTCCCGAGCGCACAGCCAAGCAGTTGGCCAAGGGCACGCGGGCGGCGCCGTCCAAGCAGCCGGAGATGCCGCCAACGTTGCCCGGACAAACGAAATCGAGGTTAATCCATGTCTAGCGATGACAAAAGCCGAGAAAACAAACCAAGACTGGTGGATACGCGTTTACGCGAAGTGCCGGGTAAAAACTATGCGCTGCAAATGGCGCGACGCTACGGGGATACCCGTACTGCTGAAGAGATGAGCCGTTTGGCCACCGCCGACAGAACCGGTCGCGGAGGCAAGCATCGCCGGGGTAAGCACGGCAGAAGTCGTTATAGGAGATAGATTGTATGGTCAAATTCAAGCAACGTCGTCCCCGCGATCCTGAATCGTCGGAAGCCTACTCGCATCTCCAGTCCCGCGGCTCGCGCGACCTCGGGCGCACCCGTGACGGTGAGCGCCACGAAATACCGTCATCCACCTACCGCACCTTGGAGTCGGTCATCCCCGCCTCCTCTCTCCGTACGCGCGAGCGCTACGACTACAATCCGCGTACCGGCAAGGGTCGCATGGTGGAGGAGCAGATGGACGTGCTCACCAATGCCCGAGAGCGCATCAACAGCCTGCGTATACCGGTCGTGACCGACCGCAACCGCCAGCGTCATGAGCAGCAGAAGGGCCTGGATGCCGACCCGCATGACCGCCTCGGTTACGGCCCGCCGCCCTCGCCGGTGCCAACGACGGTGGACAAGAAGAGGACACGGAGGTACTAGCCATGGCCTTTAGAACGACGGCCCTTTTGCAGGTGCAAAGCAATACCAAGCCGCAGCCCTTGATCGGTTCATGGATCACCGCTGGCATCGGCGGTCCAGCGAGTCAGCCCATCACCGTGACTCTAGGCTCAGCCGCTGTTGGTTCCTCCGTCGCCTATGACGCGGAGGCACTTTTTCGTTCCGGCGACCCCGTGTGGTTGCTCAACCCTGATGGCACCGGGGGCGAGCCCGCGCAGATTTCGGCCCTTCCCGGCGGCAATCGGGTCACGCTCGGCCAGCAGCAGGGTTCGCCGCAAGGGGTCAACAATCCCGTTACCCTGAATTCGCACGTCTCGGGCGCATTCGGGGTCGGCACCTTCATCCTGCTGCACCAGTTGGTCAACAATTTCTTTGTGCAGGCTGAGGACGGAAACGCCGGTACTTTCCTCTACATCGGCGACGCCTATAACTTCACCGCTACTTGGCGCCGTATCGCCAAGCTCGCCAAGGTCGGCACGGGCCAGCAGCCCTACAGCTACAACGCCGCCGAATACAGCGCGCTCAATCCGTTCCTGACCTCGGAGTTGTGGATATTGGGAGGCACGGGCGTGAACGCCGATGGCTATACGCCGACCGCCTGCGTCATTTAGATGTGGGAGTGGAGAGCGGGGGGAAGGAGATATCCTGATGCGTCGGTTCACCATCCTGTCAGTGTTCTTATTGATGGTCTCGCTGTCCCAGGCTCAAGTGACCGGCGGCGGTGGGCAGTCGGTCTCGGGCGGCCCCAACGGCGCACCCTATGCCGGATCGGGAGCGGCGGTGCCAGGGTCGTGCTCACCCGATGGTCTGTTGTTCTTCAAGACCACTGCGCCGATCGGCTATCAACAGTGTACGAGTGGAGTCTATGGATCGATCGGGTCTGGTACGGTAACAAGCGTCAGCGGCACTGCCAACCAGATCACTGCAACTGCTGGAGCCACTCCTGTCTTGGCACTAGCCAACCCGCTGACCACGCCCGGCCCAGTGAACGTCACTGGAGGTACGCTCACCACGGATGTGCAGCCGCTAGCTGTGACATGGACGTACAATGCTGCTGGGACTACCTTTGGCGGCATCAAGTTCACGCTCACCAATACCGCGTCGCACTCTGGTAGCTACGCCGTGCAGGTGCTAAGTGGGGCCACTCCGCTGTTTCAGATTGACCCAAGCGGCAACGGGACATTCGGGGGCAGCGTGTCTACGACCGGGCCGGGGGGCGGCGTAGGCAGCGGTGTGGAGATGGTAGAGGGCACCATCCCGACGGGGTGTAGCGCAACTTCCGTGGGTTGTCTCTATGCCAACGGCGATCACACCATCCACCATGTCTCCAATGCCGGCACGGAGGACATTGTGCTCACCGCCAGCGCCAACACAGCGGCTGGCATTGTCGGCAAATTCTCCTCCTGCTCCGGGACGCAGTATCTGGGAGCGGATGGAGCCTGCCATACCGCTTCGGGCGGCAACCTGTTTCTCGACCCCACGCAGGGGCGGTGGCTCCTAATCGTCGCCGACCCAAATGGCACCGCAGTACGGGGCACGCCGTACACCGCCGCCAACACCAATTCCACCGGCACGGTTAGCTGGACTAACGCCACTGCAACCTCGGGGCCGCTGCAAAACTTTGCCACCGCAGGCGGGGACAATTCCCCAGCGGGCGAAAACTTCGACCACATCGACAACTTCATATTCGGTGAGCAACTGCACTATGTCTGCCGAGGCTGCACGCTGAGCGCGGTGACCGATGTCGCCTTCTTCTTCGGTCTCACCGACGCCACGCCCCAGAACGCTTCTACGAGATCGACCGGCCCGACCGGGGCCATCAACATCGCTGGTTTCTACGGTTGCATCGCCACCACCACGCCGGTGAACTGCAACGGCAGCGCGAACAACTCTAATTATTGGTGCCTGCTGCGGGACGCCTCGACCAGCGCCTACGTAGACAGCGGTGTTGCCGTAGACACGAGTCAGCACACGTTCGAGGTCATCTCCGCAGCTAGCGGGGCGAGTTATACCTTCAAGATCGACGGTGTAGCGAAGTGTGGCACCATGAGCAGCCACGTTCCGACCTCCGGGGCCGCTTCCTATATGACGATCGCGGCGACGAATACAAAGGCGGCTGCGGTCACAGTCTCGTGGTCGGTGCAGTTCTTGAATTCGGTGCAGTAATGAAAAAGCCGATGCGCAAATTAATCTGTGTCCTCATCGCCTGCGCAGCGCTTGCCTATGGACGGCAGAACGGCGTCATCAACAATGGTGACCACATCGATACCTGCAACGATGGAGACTTCATCAAGTACGTTGCGGCCAGCAAATCTTTTCAGTGTGTAGCACCGAGCATGAAATCCGGCATGGTCGTCTTCATTGACACAGGTTCTTGCCCTAGCGGCTGGACCGAAGTGGCGCAGGCTGGCAATTATCTTCTGCTGACGGTGGCAGCGAATGGCGATGCCGGAGGTACGGGCGGATCAAACAGCTACACTCCGGCTGGCACAGTGACGGCCCCGACTCTGAGCGGTTCAACAGCTTCTGAATCCTCCCACACTCACTCAGTTACCAGCAATGTCGCGCAAAACGTATTCACCAACCCAACTATCGCTTGGCCCGCAGGCGTTCCAACAAATGCAAGCGGTGCGTTTAGCGAGGGCGCGATTTCATGGCCCGCCGGAGTACCGACTAATACAGGCGGGTCGTTTACCGAAGGGGCTATCAGTTGGCCAGCGAACGTACCAGCATTCAACGGCTCTAGCACAACAGTTCCGGCCTTGGGAGTCGGCACACTAGCTGCTCCGGCACACACGCATACGATTACGCAATCAGCATTTACGACAACGAAGTTCACTACTAATAGTTCCGGTTCTGCGGCCCATACTGGTGGCGGTGTCGTAACGACCCCCTCGGGCGGGGCAAGCTCGACCACAATCACAGGGTCAACTGCTACGGGAACACTTACCCCTCTCGGAACGGTCGCATGGCCGGTGAATCCGCCAACCATTGCGGCGGGTTCATTCACGCAGGCCACGATTAGCTGGCCCGCAGGCGTTCCGACAATCGGTGTCGGTTCCTTCACCCAGCCAACGATTTCTTGGCCGACGGGTGTCCCTACGGCAAGCGGCGGCTCAGTATCCCTGACGAACAATGCAGTGACGAGCGGTACGGGAAGTGCACATTCTCATGGGGTAGGAACGCTAGTCGCTTCAGCCCCAGCATTCTCTGGTAGCGTAGCAACCTTGCAACCGACTTACTATAGGCTGATTGCGTGCAAGAAGAACTGAGCTAGCGCATGTTGAGGATGCGTGTCAGTGTCGGAGACCACGAAATGGCGCAGGTCAGAATGACGGTGAGCAGCGGGATGACGACTAGGGCGCCAAGGAAGAATTTCAAGTCGCGGGTCATGGGGCGATTCAGCGGGCGCAACATAATGCGCAAGCGTAGCACAATCTGCGCCTTCGTCAAGCTCTCCGTGGTAACGCTGGTCCTGTTACTCGCCAGCGCCCAGCTATCGGTCGCTCAATCCCCGCTTGGTTTGGCTGACGATCAAGCCAGCCATCCACCTCCGGCCACCGGCACCTACGCCTACAACACCTTCATTCCGACCAACACGCTGGGCTGGACTTATGTTGACCCCATCTTCGGCACGACTGTCGAGCGCGTGACCACCGACCACTACAATGATGACATCTACGCCAAGAACGGCTGGTGGAGTGCCGATGGCACGCGCTACCTGCACCGCTATTCTTCCTCCAACATGGAAGTCATCAACGTGGTCTCGAACACCATCGAGTACACCGGCATTGCCTGCGGCGATGTGCAGTGCGCTGACGCCTCTTTTGATCCCGTTAACTCGAACGTGGTCTACACGCTGACCACCACCAAGATTGTGGCGTGGACGCTCACAGGTGGGAGCAGCCCGCCGCCCTCAGCGACATGGTTCACTCCTCCAAGCGGAGTCATTAAGACCTTGGGCGGCTCGATCAACTGGATGGATGCGGCAGGGGCGCACTTCGTGGTGCGCTATGGCAATGAGCCATCAGTACACTTGTACGACATTTCAGGTGGCAACCCCAGCGGTTCCGCTTACGCCAACCCGGTCGACGGCTCGCTCACCATTGACCAAGGGTCGTATGTTGGCATCACGCCTGACGGCAAGTATCTGGTTGGCTGGGATCACGCCAGCCCGGGCCCTAACGCTTACGGCATGGGCGCGAGCTGGCCGATTGATTCGGTGGGCAAGAGTATCGGCTCGGAAACTAACTTCTGGACACTCTGTGGAGACCATGCCTCGTTTATCTCGCCCTCGGACGGACGTGACTATGCCGTAACGACTGATTGCGACTTCAACCCTGGTGTGTGGCGGGTTGATATTACGAACAATGCTGCGCCTTACCAGACGCCTGCCAATCAAACGAATGAGGCTGCGGTGTTGGCGCTGCCGAACAACAAGAAGCTGATCTCTACCTCATGGGCGCAGAACGGCGGGCACTTCACCACGGTTGCTACTGGCGTGCTCTCCAGTTGGGCATTTTTTGTCTCCGAAGACCCCTCCGACACATTCAACAGCGGCAGCGACAACGGCTCGGGATACATCACGCCTTGGGAAAAGTACAAGCAGCAGATTATCGGGGTGAACGTAGTCAGCGGGGCGAGAGTGCTGGTGGTTCAACATCGGTCGAGAGGTCTTAACCCAAGTTACTACTATCGCTATCCCAGAAACTCTGTCAGTTGGGGCGGGCAGCGGATCGCTTGGTCATCGGACTTCAACCAGAGCAGCCCGCAACCAGACATCTACGCCGTGTCTCTGCTGGCGTCCGGCGCTTCGCTCAGTCCATCGAGCCTGACATTCAGCATTCAGGTTGTAAACACAACTTCGGCTGCCCAAGCTGTGACACTGACCAACAACGGTAATGCAACTCTGAACATCAGCAGCATCGCTGTCACCGGGGATTTCGCGCAGACCAATAACTGCGGCGCTACGGTGGCAGTGAACGGCACCTGCGCTATCAACGTCACCTTCACGCCTACAGTGGCCGGAACGCGCACAGGCACATTGACGGTCACTGATGACGCGCCGACCAGTCCGCAGACTGTTTCACTATCAGGGACGGGCAGCGCGGCTGACGTGCTTGCCGGAACACAATTGACGGCAGGTACAGCGATTAGCCCGGGTACAGTAATTAAATAGTCCAGCGTGGCGTAAACAGCATCATGTGCCGGATAGGCAGCATTTTGACGATGCTGATACTGTAAACTACAACTACCACAATGGCCGTCCCCATCTCCAATCTAGTGCCGCAAGTCCAATCCCGGTTAGAGGAATTTGCTGGACCAACAGGGGACGGTGAGTTCTGGTCTATCCAGTGGGAACTGCGCACTGCGCTGATCGAGGCCATGAACGATTTGCTGCTGCTCATTGGTCGTCCGACGCAGACGGTCAATCTGCCGTTCAATCTCACGCCGAACACGGTCTGGCAAACGGTGCCTAAGGGCCTGTTGCTCATCACCGATATCTGGGGATGGGGTAGCCGACTACGCAAGTGTGATTTGCATTCGCTGGATTACGTCATGGCGAACTGGACACCCGAGTGGGAGAACGATACCGACCCGGCGGGGCCGACCAAGTGGGCACCGCTCGGGTTCAATATGTTCCTCGTACACCCCGCCACGTCTGTCCCGCAAACAGTCACGCTTACGGCCATCGCTTATCCGGTAACGGACACGTATCCTTACACGGGCGCGGAGACGATTCCATACCACGATGAATGCCTTGCCGCCCTCGAAGCCTATGCCGCACATTACTGTAGGCTCAAAGAGTCCGGCAGTGAGGCTCAGCAGTCGCTCCAACTCTACCGCGATTATCTTGCGGTCGCCGAGAGGCTCACCCAGATCGAAAGCCGCCGCGACCCGGTCATCTTCAGCAAGTCGTTCGGTGCCGCTGCCGGTCTGGATTCGCTTGTAAAACGCTGACCTTTGCGGGTATGCTTGTCCCGTTCAACGACGGAAAGGGTAGAAAGGCGGTTCACGGTGGCTACCATCCAAATCAACGACAACACGATGGACTTGCGGCAATACAAAGGCGCGGTTGAGCCCTGCAAATACTGTCGCCCGGAGGAGACCATCCTTGGTCGCGCCTGCCAGTGGTGTATGTCACAGGGATATCTGGCGGCGTGCCTCAACTGCAAAGGAACCGGCAAAGTGACGGCGGGCGCAGTCTGGGACGGCGGGAGGTCGCAGCACACCAGCACTTGCCATCCATGCAGCGGCAAGGGATTCTTTCCGGCCCGTGAGCGTGACTACTTGGCGCAACAGCAACCCGCACCGTCCATCTCCTCACCGGTTGAGCCCCCGCCGCTGCCCAAGGTGGTGCGGCCGATGCGGGAGTTGCACATCAATCGGCATACGGGCTAGACGGCTGACAGGAGACGGCGAGGATGGCCAATCCCGGCGCTGGCTACAGAACTGTCGGAAGCCTTGCCATCGAAATCTCCTTTCATCTTTTGCAGCCTCTAGTGGTCACGTCGCTGACTCAAGCTATCTCCTCCGGCTCGAACGTCGCCGCCCCCGTTGTCTCTACGCTCAATATGTATGCCGGGGCCTTGTTGCTGGTTGACCCCGGCGCTAACCAGGAGGTGGTCACCGTCATTTCGCTCGGGGTCGGTGGTTCGCCTCCCACCCCGTCCGCATTTTATGCTAACTTCTCGCTCCCTCACAGTTTCGGTGCCCAGGTCATCGCTGCCACCTTTCCGTTGCAGGCCGCTACCGATGCTCTGTATACTCAGGCCGAGGTCTTGCAATACATAGCCCGCGCGCAGAACCAGTTCCTCATGGACTGCCCCTGCGTCTACCAGTTGACCGAGCAGAACGTCGCCTACGCACAGATCATTCAGCTCTCCCCGCTCAATATGGTCGAGATAGAACGTATCGCTTCGTCGGCGCCAAACACAGCTCTCACGTCGCTCACCCGCAGCGGCAATGTGGTCTCGGCTGTCAGCGTCTCGCCGCACGGTCTCGTGGCGGGCCAGAAGTTCTCCGTGTTCGGGGCCAGCGATGTCAGTTTCAGTGGGGCATTCTCGGTGGGCACCGTAATCGGCTTGAACACGTGGACGTATGCGCAGGTGGGCACCAATGCCTCCGCGACGGGCGGCAACGCTGGGTTGTGGTCACGACTATATGAGTTGACGCAGGAGGAGTTGTCGGCGCAGAACCCGACATGGCGGTCGCAGCACATCACGCATCTGTCCAGTTTTTATGAAGACCGTACAGGATCGTACAGTTTTGGGGTAAACGGTATACCCGCTTCGACGTTTCCGGTAGAGATATTGGCCTCAATTCGTGATAGCGACACACTAGCTTTAACCGACGGTTTCTTAGTACCAGATGTCTGCCTCCACGGGGTGAAATACAAGGCTTTGGAATTTTGTTTTTTGAAGGAAGGTGAAATGCGCGATCCTTTGCGTGCGAGCTATTGCAATATGAGGTACCAGCGTTTAGTGCTCGCTGTTCGCAGATGGATGGAGGGGATGGGGATCATAGTTGATACCGTCGGTTTAAGCCAGTTAGCAAGCGAGAGGCGCAGATGAGCTTAGCCGTTAGGGAAGTTCAGAACGGCGAAGTCTCCGCGCAATCTACGGGCTTCGCAGTCGTATGCGAGTGCTGCTTCCTTAGAGGTATCGAATGTGCCGAGATAGCGGTTCCTCCCGTCATTTTGTATTTGAGCGAAAAACCTGCCGCTGGCGAGCTTGCACACTCCGATAAACCCTGTGGTGTTGTCACTTCTTTTTTTAGTGTTGGCGGCGCTCTGTTTTGGGGTAGCCGTGCGCAGGTTGCTTTCGCGGTTATCCAAACCGTTGCCGTTTCGATGATCTCCCTGCTTAGGGCTTCGCAGCAACCCCAGAATCATTCTATGCATACGGACGGTGCGTTTGAGTTTTGCTATATAAGCGACAGCGTAGAACCGATGGTCTGGCCCAGACCAGTGGAGATGCCATGGAAACTTCATAAGCCATATGTAGTTGCGTGCGTCTACGATGGCGTAGTAGCCTCGTGTCAAAGGTATCTTTCTACAAGGCTCTCCTTCCAGATAGAAAATCTTGTTCAAGATAGGTGGGCGTTTCTCTATCCGTCGGCAGTTCCTGCACTTTATAGATTCTTTTTTCTTCCAGTTACCACACTGCGAGCAAGCGTCGAAGCCGTAAGGATGGTCAGTTTTTATCGTCTTAAAGTGACATTCTCGACACCTCTTGGCCTTCATCACTTTCCAATTACCGCAGCGGCAGAGTGTGTACATCTCTGGATGTCTGAGATTGGGCTGGGTGTGGGACTTCTTGGTAGAATGCTCTCGCGGCGACTTCGCAACCTGTTTCAGCAGGTGCTTCATGGCAGTCTCCTCTGTCAGAAGCGACGCGGGGTCGCCTCTTGTCCTATTATAGCGCAGTTGATGGGCAGCGGGAGGGCGCGTGGCTGATACCAAGTACCGAGCGTTCCCTTTCATCTTCGCCTCCAAGGGCCTGATCGCCCGTCATGCTCTTGATCGCCCGCCCAACGATTCTTTTTTCCTCAATATGCTCGGTTGTTACGAGCGTGCGGAAAATGCGGTCAGCACCCGCTATGGCTCCGTAATAATTAATAGGGACAGTCTCGGCGTGGGCGTCAGCAACTACCTGTTCACCGCCCCACCGGTCACGCTCGCCCGTCTCAAGAACTCATCCGGTACCTTCCGTTACGCTGGTCTCTCCGACGGCTCGCTCTGGCGACGGGCAGGGGACACGCAAGGCCCTTACTCCAGCATCCTCGCTGCCACGGGTTCTCCTCCCGTCTATCCGCTCTCTGGTCAGCCCTTTTCCGCGCTGGTCAATACCTGCTTTGCCTCCGCCGCGCCGTGGCTGTTTATCTATGACCGCAAGGCCATGTATAAGGACAATGGCACGGGCACGCCCTCCCAAATCGGTATCTCGCCACCGGCTCGACCTGCGACTACCCAAGCCTACGCGCCTAGAATTCAGCTATTGGAAGTGTTCAGTAATTCCGCGGGCTATACGGTCACCGGCGGGTTGACGGTTGCCGCGCTGGAGAATGCCTTCACTTCCGCGGGGATATCCGGTAGCTCTCAGTTAGGAGGTAACTACGAGCGCTATACCGGTTCCGATGCAGGCGTACCCAATCATTGGTGGGAGCCCCTCAACGGTATGGTCGGCGCCAGTGTACAACTCCCTGATGGCGCTTGGCGCGTGAAGTTCGCAAGTTTTTTGACAGGTGTCGTAGCGGGCGCTCAGACGGGCACGTTTGACGTATTATCGCTCAACAATTCCTATGCTGCGGCAGACCATTTCCAGTTTCCCGACGTACGCACGACCGTTGCCTCCAACTCGATCGGTACCATCGGCAAGACCTTCGCTTCTCCGCTCGACCTTAGCGCCTATGAGACGGCTGACCTGTTCGTGCTGGCCGTCAAGGTGGCGTCCCCGGCGAATGTGCAGGAAATCCGCATCCAGTTCGATATCAACAACAGCGGCTACACCACCAGCTATTACACGAAGATGCTCATCCCGGCCAGCTATCAGGCTTATCTGAACAATCCGCAGGTCAGCAGCAGCGTCGCCTCCTTGGCCAGTGCGCTATTCCAACAGGCGGTCATAGCGTCTGGCGACGTGGCAGTGGTACAGGGCGGGGTGGATACCAGCGCCAGTGGCGGCGCTGGGGGACTTGACCCGGCGCAACTCACGACCGGTCTGGGTTCATGGTCGGTCATCTACATCCAGAAGGGCGACTTTCTACCCGTCGGTAACGCGGGCCAGACTGGTCTGGACTGGTCGGCGATTACGGGCTGGCAAATTCAGGTCACGACCACTACGGGCGGCTCCAGCGATGTATCCTTCAACTCGTTTTACGTACAGGGCGGCAGTGTCGCCGGGTCGCCGCCTGTGCCTGCCAGCGGGCCATCGAGTTTCGGCGGCGTCGGGTACGATCTGCGCTATACCTATTACAATGCCAACACCGGTACGGAATCCAACGCCTGTCCGCCGCAGGTGTTCTCCGTCACGCCGACCAATCCGGGCGGCACGTCCACGCTCATCGTATTGCGTCAGGCCATCAACGCCACTGGCCAATATTCAGCCGACCCGCAGGTCACGCACGTCCGCGTCTACGTCCGTGGCGGCTTGTTCGGTACCAACTGGTTTTACGCCGACCAGTTCGCCAACGTCACGGGTAGCGGCACATTCAGCTACAAATACACGCTGCCCGATACGGCACTGGAGCAGGGGAACGTCCTCAACTTGGCCAATGACGTACCCGTGACCTCGACACTGACCAATCCCATCACCACTTCTCTGACGCAAGCGCTTTCCCCTTCGCCTACCTATACGAACACGCCCTCCTTGGTGCATGTCATAGTGGCTGATGGGACTGCGGTGTTTGTGCCCTATCAGGTCGTTTTCATCGGTACGCCAGACAACCTAGAAGAGGTTGTAGTCACCACTGGCGGTAATGCCAACTTTAATGCTTGGATTCAGGCTCCCCACAACGCTGGTGAACCCGTCTATTCCTACGCCAAGCCCGCACAACCCCTTTATCTTGCCGCTCAAGCCTATAGACAGACTTGGCTGGCAGGCGACCCGGCCAATCCCCACTATCTCTACTACACTAATCCTGGGTATCCGGAGAACTGCGCGCCGCAGAACTACATTCCGGTAGGTACCGCCGCTAATCCGATTGTCATGGTGGTGAATACGCGCGGGGTGTTGTTTGTGTCTACGCTATCCAACACCTGGTATCAGATATTCCCCGGCACGCCGCCGTACGCGCAATCCACGGGTTCGGCGCACGGTGCCGCCGCCAGTTTCGGTTGGGCATTGGGCGAGAACGCCATCCTCTATCAGGCGTCGGACGGTATAAGAGAGTGGCACGGCACTGACGGCCCTTATCTTTCGCTCATCATCGAGTGGCTGTACCGCATGAATCCGTTGACGCCGGTGACACTGGTCGACCTGACCAAACTGTCATCGGTGCTGGCGGCCTTCAAGAACAACACCGCCTATTTCGTCTACACGGGCATCGACGGCAAGGCCCATCGACTGCTTTACCACACGCTCTATTGCGTACCGGAAGAGGCAGAAGCCCTGACTAGAGATGGGTGGAAGCGCCATAGCGAACTTTTGGAGGGAGAGGAGATACTAGCCTATGATGCTGAGTCCACGAGTTGTAAGTGGACGCCAACGGAGCGCATCAATGTATTTCCCTATGAGGGTGAAGTTTTTTCTTGGTCTGGCGGTAAAAATCGAAAGAAGTTCAACGTCGAGTGTACGCCTAGTCATACGTGGATTCATCGTTGCGATAACCAGCGCGGTGGTAATCCAGAGCGTATGCGGCCAACTTACGAGATACACGCCTCGGGGGAAATACGACTGACTGCCCGTTTGGACGACGAGGAAAATCGCAGTCTATTAACCCCGAGAGAAGCTGCGATCTTGGGATGGTTAGTTACGGATGGCACTATTACCGTCAATTCGGGAGGAAAAAATCGTTCGAGCAGAATTTCTCAGAAACCTTTCGGCAAGTATGCAGATGAGATACGAGAACTGTTGGGTTCAGATTGCACCAGTGAGCATACCCGGGAGGTAGCGTGTCGGCTGAGGGCTAGAAAGATACCACCTAATCTTATAACGGTATTTCTGATTTCCACATCGTTCACCGAAGCGTTATTGCAAAAAGCCGGTTTCCGCGATCGCGGCGACCTATGTCGCATCGCTGCCTCTCTTGATCGCAGTAGCGCATCCGCTATGCTCCGCGCCATGATGCAAGCTGACGGGCATAACGGCAGACAGATGACGTTCTTTAATAATGACAAAAGAATAAGCGAAGCTGTACGCATTCTTGCCGCTTTGTGCGGCATGAGCACGTCGATTTATCCACACGGGGCGGAGGGTATGTACAACGTGTGTGTCAGTAAGCTGACGCACATTGATTGTGCGGCGATGGATCGTCGGGTCACTATACATAAGGGTCGTGTGTGGTGTCCGACGACACGCTACGGCACTTGGCTGATGCGCTATAAGGATACAGTTACTCTTACGGGTAACTCGCGCTGGCGCAATGACGACGTACAGGTTACGGCTCAACTTCTCGAAACCGACACCAACACCCTCATCTACGCCAAGCCCATGACCATTGGCGGAGTCACGGGCTGGGCCGTCGTCTACGACTCGCTCACCCAGGACTATGACGATGGCGGCTGGGTAGGGGGCATGCTCGTCCAACTCCCCATCCCCATGACCTTGCAGACCCCATATCTCGACCAGGGGGCACCCAACAACCAGAAGCAGTACAACGTGCTGACCATCGACGCCAATCCCAACGGGCAGACGATTACACCATTGCTGCTGTTCGACGATAACAACGGCAACGTCGCATCGGTCGCGCCATCGCCCGCTACCTTCACCGGCAGTAATCGAGCCAAGTTTCAATTCCAAGTCAACGCCGGACAAGGCCAGCAAGCCTACCGGATATCGTTGCAGCTGTCGTCCTCGGTCGTGGCGGCCCCGGAAATCTACCAGGCCGATATCTACGCCGCCGTGCTGGCCGACGTGCGCTCCAGCTACGATACCTACCTCATCAAGGTCGCTGGCGACGAGTCCGGCATTGTGAAGCAGGGATTTTTCGACTATACCTCTACCGCCGCCATCAATGTCGCCCTCTACGCCGACGGCAGCACCACTCCGTACTTTACGTTTACCCTCCCCCTCAACCCTACGCGAATGGAGGTGCCGATGCGCGTCCGCTTCAGCCGCAACGACGGCGCAATCGGCGTGCAGTCCATGCGCCTGTTCCGTTTGATAGCCACCAGCACGGACACTTTCCAGTTGTGGCAACCTATCACCATTGAGGTAAAGCCTCTGCGTGGAGGCCCCAAAGGCTACACCAAGATGGTACTCGGAGATACCGCGCCATGACCGCCACCCCGCTCACGCTGTCCCGCGGCAACGGCTATGGTCGCGGCTGCATCTTCACCATGTCCCGCAAGCCCGCCTCCGCGTCGCCCAGCTCTCCCTATCCGCCTTGCAATCGGCAGGTGACATGGCGCATCCACGGCAAGGGTGATATGTGCTCGTTCCATTACGAACAGTACGTGGTGAGCCATGACGTGGATATAGCCCACATTGAGCGCCTCTCCGACGACGAGAGCGACTTCGTGGTCAGATGCGAACCGGGCAAAGGCCACAGCGGTCACCACAGCGGCCATCACAATCACTCCAATCACCGATCGCGTACGCAGCGTTCGCAACGAGCATAACCATGGCTCTCCCTCCATCCACGTCGCCGCCGTCGCCGTTGCCCACTTCTCCTTTGCAGCACATCATGGTGACCGCCGAGGATCTCAAAGACCCGGTGCAGGCGGCGGCGCTGCTCAACAACATCCACCAGAACTTCACCCAGATGATTAACACCTTGCTGGGTGTCAGCGGTTCGGTACCCATCCGCGCCCACATGGATCTGCAGGGCAATCGCGTCATGAATGTCGCTGCCCCGGTGGCCTCCAGTGATGCGGTCAGCAAATCAGCGGCCGATGCTGCCTATTCGGCGCCTGCGCTCCGTCCACAGTTGGAAGCCAACGGCCTGTTCCCGCTGCTCAGTTATCGCCAGTTGTCGAACCCGTTCCAGCGCGAGATGAACTCCTCGTGGCTGAACCTTTTGGCCTCGACCGCCCCCTCGGCCAATACCTCGACCGTGACCTTCGGCGTACCAGCCGGGGGTTTTACGCCCGTCACTATCTCGGCTGGTATCTTCACGCGTGCCGACGGCTCCTCTACGCCCTACAGCCAATACAATGACTCTCTCGCCGCACCTGGCAACTTCACCATCGCTACTTTGTCGCGATCAGGCGGCGTGGTCACCGGAGCCACCACGGGCGCCAATACCCTGTCGGCGGGCGAGACCGTCATCATCACCGGCGCGGGCGACGCCAGTTTCAACGGTACTTTCCTGCTCACTTTTGTCGGTCTCTCCGGGTCGCCGCCCGCTCCGGTGTTTATGTTCAACCAAGGGGCACCCAATGCCTCGACCACGGGCGGCAACGTATCGCTCGCCGGAGTCTATTACTACTGTCTCTCGTCGACGACGGGCAAACTCTTCCGTATCGGCCCCTACACGACGGATACGCCAGCCAATCGCATCAATGCCCAAAAGGACGGTTCGATGATAGTGGCGGTGGCGGTGATGAACGGCTCGGGCGGGGATACGACTAACAGTGCGGCGGGCGGGACTTCCCCGGCGGCCAACGCGGGTTCGCCATCGCGGCTGATACCCGTATAGAAGGATTGGAGAATTGGATGCTGAAACTGGAGATTATAGAGACCGGCAAGGACGGAACGACAGGGCACATGACGGTTAGCGCCCGCATCGTGGACGAGGATGACCCGGTGCATGGGGTCGGGGCCATAGAGACCACTGGCATTGAGTCACTGGAATTGCAGACGCGTTACGGTGGCAACGTGGAGGCGTGGCTGCGGGCTGTGGGCAGGGACATGGCCAGACGGCACAGGTCGCGGGTGGCCGGACATGTGGATTTGGGCAAGTGGAAAGGGCAAAAGCTGGAGATTGAGTAAAGGCTAAGACTGGCGGTAGATATCTAGCCCGTAGATATCTTTCTTGACATCCCCTGGGGCACCGCTGTATAACCCTCACTATATGCCCGCCGCCCCACACAAGGCCAAGACGAGACCGAAGAAGATGGTCAAGAAGTCGGTCAAGAAGGCCGCCAGAAAGGTCGGCATGACCATCGCCGCCGGGAAGGTGGCCATCCTGCTGCGCATCCCCGAGACGATGAATAAGGTGATTGTCAGAATGGCCAGGAACAAGCGGCAGAGGGGTGGTGTGCTGTCGCGGCAGGAGATGATTGTCCGGTTGCTGGAGACCCATCCGAAACTGGCTCAGTAAAGCGCAGAGTCCAAATGCCCGACGCCGACCACATCCCCTCTTACGCCGATATCAACGCTACCACGCTGGGTTACGTTCATCGCAGTTACCTGCCGCCAAAGCAAAAGTCAGTGTCAGTGCCGGAACCTGAAGTCTGCATCGGCTACGTAGAGGGTTGGCGATGGTTTGATATTGGCTGCGAGGATGAGGGTCTTCAGCCTGTCAGTGTCAACCAACCCTACGTTTGGAAGTGGGGCGAGAACGTAGCGATGAACGCATTGTGGACTGAGTTGGTTAGGCCTTCGCTGATGAACTCGTTTGGCTTTTATGCCTACAAATCTGATTGGATTGCCGCGCATAAAGCCGCAACTTTTGGGCGTGTTGCCCTCTACGGCGACGTAGTCGAACACAAGTTTGGTTATCGCGCTGAGAAGGCCCGCATCCTCGACCTTTGGTGCTCCGAGCACGATTGGCCAGCATTGTCCGCGCAGCCTCAAGTCAAAGGCGTCTATCGCCTGACACCTGCACGGCTTCTCAACGCTGACGGCGTACTGGGAGGGTATCAATGTCTAACATTGGAGAACCGCAGAGAATTACGAGGTACGAGCCTCTCGAATGGCCCGACGGTGACCATGCTGGTCGACCGTTCGAGACCGAGCGACCCGAGCGCCAAGGACTGGAGCAACCTGAGCGTGAACCTGCCCATGCCTGCATACGATGAGGATGGCGCATTCCTGTACACGGACGGTTTGTGCTCCCCGATAGATATGCGCGGTTACCTGTGTCCGCGCATTGAGCGCCTACAGCCGCTGTGTCCGGTGTGCAACGGCCACATTCAGAAGTCGCACGTGGTCGCCGTTCAGTGGGACATCAGCGCATTCCTCGGCAATCCGGCAGCGGTGAGGAAAGGTACGGCGCTGAAGCGCAAGATTGCCCATCTGCATTGTCTGAAAGATCAGTGGCCGTGGTGGTTGATGGAAGGGGAGACAGCGGTAACTTGGGTTGGAGTAGATGAGGCGGCGAAATTTTCTCCGCCCCCCACACTACCCCACTGGGTCTGGGAGATTATGCAATACTGCAGCGTGGCCGCCGATCTCGTGTCTGGTACGTGTTTGACGCCTCTTAATCGTAGTCCATTCGCGGTCGGTGACCCCAATGATGACGAGTCTATTGCGCGCTGTCTCTCGGCGGCGTCCCAACTCTACGGGATATCTTAGGAGTTCGATGTATGGCTGAAAACGGTTCTGAAACTTCCGCCACCACCGCTGCCAACGACTCTACTGAGTCGGCTAAGGAGTCTTCGCGGCTCGGCGTCCGTGAGACCATCTTCGTACCCGACGACGACCTCACCGAGACCGAAGTCCTCCGTATCGCCCGTCAGATCGCCAAGGTGGCCAATGCCCTCGGCGGCAACCTGATGCGCCACGCCGCGCTCAGCCGGGCCGAGAACGCTTCCGGTGCCGGTCACCCGGTGTGCGCTGCCATTCTCAACTGCGCCGGACAGGCCGACAACGCCTCCGCCCAACTGGATATGCTGATGCGGCAGCGGGCGCAGATAGTGCCGGGCACGATGGCCGTGGTCAAGGGCCGACCTGGCAGGGCATGAGGAGCACACGAACATGAGCGAAACCGTGAAGGCCCTAGCGGTGGTCATCGCGTGGCCGACTTTGCTGTGGACGGGCGGCATGGCCCTGTTGCACGGTCGCTGCTTCGAGATGGACGCCCATGCCCGTTACTCGTTCTACGCCATCCTCGCCCTCTATCGCCGCCTGTCCTTTACCCTATTCGGCGTCGGCGTACTGGTAGGCTTGGAGTCGGCCTATCTGCGGCTGGTCACCGTCACCATCGCTACGCTCTCTGCCGCCATCTACTCGCTGCTGTTTCAGGTTTGGCTGACTTGGTGCTACGAACTCTACCTGCACCAGCGCTATCGGGAAGGCCCGAGCGGCACGCTCGTCTCGCTGGTGAGTTCCTATACGGGATTTCAGTACGCCGTCACTCTGGCACTGGGGTTGTCGGCGCTCGTGCTGTTCATCGTCGGACTGGTCGGGTTTGCGTGGGCTTTGCTCACCAGATAGCTCTGATATGCCTGACACCACCGTTTATGACCGGGTCGCCGTGGTCATCGCCGCCCGCGCCGGTATAGATACCTCCATGGTCACTCCGATGTCTAGCTTGGTTGATGATTTGGGTTTGGACTCGCTCGACCTGCTCCAATTGGGGCTGGAGTTGGAGTCCGAGTTCGGCCTGACCATTGGCGATGAAAGTTTATCGCGGCTGGAGACCGTCGGCGATATCGCGGCGTACATCACGTTGAGATCGGCGCCTGCGTCGACAGTGGAAGTACATCCGTGATTACTGAGGCCCCGGACACCTCCGGCACTGCGGTTGACGTATTGCAGGCCCTTGCCGATGACGACTACCGCATGGGCAACCTGCAGGCTATCCCCTACAATTCACTTCTTCGCAACGATGACCATCCGCTGTTCGAGGACAACTTCCTCTCCACGCTGTACGCCGATTCTAAAGCCGCTGGCATTCTCCCCCGCACCTTCTGCGGCATGACCAACCTCAGCCACGACGCCATTGTCTCCTACCTCGCCTCCAAGAAGGTCGTCGCACTGGTTGAGTGGGGCGAGAGGGACACGATAGCCGAGGGTACGTTCGTCATCGCCGGTTACGCCTTCGTCGTCGCTTGGGTCGGAGTGGCTCCTCCTGAACTCGGGCCGCGGTCGGCCTTCGCTGCCTACGCCTATCTGCCTGAGTATTGGGGCCTGCCCGCCGCCGAGACCCTCGGGATGCTCGGATTGGCCCACTTATTCCACGTCTATAAGTTGCAATCCATCTTCGGCCAGCGGTACGCTGATAACGCGCTCACCGCCCGTTTCATGGCCCGCTACGGCTCCCATGACATCGGGACTATACCCGGGTTCATCTTGGACAAGGGCGAGCGCGATGGCCAGCGCCGGTTGATCGACTGCGTGCTGTCGCGGCTGACGCGGGAAGATTTCGTCAGCTATGTAGAGCGGCGACTGCTAGCGATGATAGAGCGATAGGCGCAGTGGTAGGCGCAGCGGTGGACGTGGAGGCGACGGGTGGGCAACGGCGACGGCGGCAATATCGACCCCAAAGTCCAAGAGGGGATGCTTGCCAATCAGACGGCACTGACACAGATCGCCCAAGAGGTGGCCCAACGTGGTACGGATATTTACGACGTAACCGCTCCCGGTCTGGCCATCGCTGAGGGTAAGTATCAACGACTCTCCTCTGGTGACCCAGCGGCGATTGCTCAGGTACTCGCTCCCACTGCCGCCGCCGCCTCGGAATCCGCTGCTGGGGCCAAGGCCAACATCCTTGCCAACGAACCCGCAGGAGGCGAGAAGAATCTGGCGCTGGAGGCCACCGATGCCGCCCGTGGCGCACAGATAGCCAAGACCACATCGGCGGCTACCTTGGGCGCTCCGAATGCTCTCGGCGCATTGGCGGGCCAGGGCGCGGGTGAGTCCATCGCTGCGGCCGGTACGGGCATCAGCGGTTACAGTGCCGGAAGTCAAACGCTGCAAGGATTGGGCGGACTCCAATTGCAGTCGCAACAGATACAGGCCGAGGAGAAGGGCAACGTGTTGGGCTCTCTCTCCTCTCTAGCTGGCAGCGGCATGAACCTGTTCGGCACCTTGGCTACCGAAGGCGGTTGGGTCTAATCATGCCTCAGCAGACAACGACTGCCGCCGCGACAACCGACACGCAGACCCCCCTCCCCTCGACTGCCTACGACCCCAATTCGTCCACGCCCTATACCCCTCCCCCTGTCGAGTTGCCGCCCGTCACCGCCCCTCCACCCGCCGACCTCGCCTCTACATCCGCCCAGCGCAACGTCCGTCCCGTGTTCGGCACCGGAGGCAAGGCCGTCGCCGGTTCTATCGCCTATCTCGGTGACTCCATCTTGCGCGGTTATATGCAGGGTCGTCAGCAGGCGCAGGCGGTGCAGGCCGACCGGGCGAACAAACTGGTGCAGGGTCTGCAACTGTCCTATCAGAATGACCGCAACAACTACCTCTCTCTACTCCAGACGGGCAAAGACCCGAACTCGAAAGAGGTAGTGGCGGCCAAGAACGCCGCCGACGCCAGCTACAAGGTGCTGATGACGATGTACTACAACGCCGTATTCGGCGGCACAAGTAAGGGCAGGAGTAAAGAGCGCGGGCATTTCACGGGGGCGGGCAAAGGCGGTGACGCAGGTGAGCAGCCCAACATCGCCGCCCTGCTCACGTCGAAGAACCCGCAGGAGAAGGCGCAGGGGATATTCTTGCTGACCCAGAAGGCAGGGGCACCGCACAACTACGACGCGCAGATGATACTGGCCCAGCGGCAGGCGCAGCAACAAGACCCTATGTTGCAGCACAAACAGCGCGTGGCCAGACTGGAAAACGATCTCAGTGTGCTCACGGCTTTGGGCGATAGGGCCACACCAGAACAGCAACAACAGAGAGAGGCCCTGCGGAAGCAACTGGAGCAGGAGAAGGAAATATCGGTTCCCCTCCCCAAGCCGGTGGCTCCTAAGCCTCTTGCTGGCACCAAGCCTTACAAAGGCCCCGACGGTCGCTATTACCAGTCCATGCTGGTAGACGGCATGGTCAGAGCCGAACCCATGCCGCCCGGGTACACGCCTCCCCCGGACAAGCAAAACCGTGACGACAAGTACATCGCCATCACGCAGAAACCGCCCGCGACGTGGACGGACGACGAGAAAGCCTACGTCGCCGCCTACGATACCTGGGTGCGCAAGACCAAAGTCGACCCCGGTGTGGCCCGCGCAGCGGCCTTCGGGGCTAACCGCTATATGCCGGTGCTCGACCCCAACGACCCCGAGAACGTCATTCTGATGCGGGTTGGCGACGCGGCGGCGGCGCACATTTCTACTCCGGCCTCCATCTCGTTCCAGATTGACAAGGCCATCTCGCGGGCCTTCACCAGCGGTCAACCGGCACAGACCATCAACTACTTCAACACCGCCGCCGCCCACATCAAATTGCTGGGCGAGACCGTCAAGGCCCTGCACAATAATGACGTGCAGGCGTTCAACAAGGCCGCCAATGCCGTCGCTACCGCCTTGGGTATGCCCGCGCCTACGGACTTCAATGCCGTGCGCAACGCCGTTGCCGGTGAGTTGTCCAAGACCTTTCGCGGCGCGGCGGCCACCGAAGAGGAAGTCCGGCTGGTCAACGAGACCATTAACAATGCGCAGTCGCCGGAGCAGCTTGCGCATGTCATTCACTATTATTCGACGCTGATGGGCAGCAAACTGGATGCGATGCGAGCGCAGTATGAGGCCGGGAAGAGAGGAAAACCGGCGTTTCCAGAGCGGACAGAGCAAGCGCCGACGGAAGGCAAGACGCTGACGATGGCGCAGGTGGGGAAGGCCGCCAAAGACCACAATGTCAGCGTCGAGGCGGCGATTAAGCAGGCCGAGGGGCAGGGGTACACAGTGACCGGCAAGCCCGCTCAGGTCGCTGCGCCCGCTGCATCCAAGACCGTATCCGCTACCACTGCGCCGCCGTCATCCAAAGCTGCGACCGGTCGCAAAGTGCTAGACGAGGCCGCGGCGCAGAAGTTGCTGGATGAGGCCGGAGGCGACCCAGCGAAGGCCCGTCGGCGGGCGAAGGAACTCGGTTACGAGATACCCAAGTGATACAGGTGAGCCCTGACCAATGCCAGATATCTTCGACCGCCTCGCGGAGAAGTTCACCTTTGAGTCCGGTCGTCGCGGCGGAAAGCGTCATGGTCATGGACGCGGCACGGGCAGAGGTGACCTCTATGATGCCGACTACGGTTTCGTTGACCCCGCCACTGGCGTACCGCTAGAGCCGAAATATACCGGTAATCCCTTCGACCCCTTTCCCGCTGGACAAGACCCCAGACCATCATCCGGTTTTGACGTGCAGCCTTCACGAGAACGTGATAACGCGACTGCGTACCTGACGGAAATATTGGACGTTCTGTACCGTCGCAGTCGGCCTTTGTCGGAGGAAGAGAAACGCGGCATGGGCGGACTCTTCAACGAGCAGATGCTGGAGAGCCTGAAGGTCTACCCCAGCAAGGTAAATGACGCCCTAGCCTACGCCTACGCTCTCCGTCCTTGGAGCATCCACGTCCAAGAGGGTATTCCTCATCCTGCTCCCAGCACGCTCGCCCATGAGACCGCGCATCTGGAGCAGTTCCGCCATCCTAGTCTGTCCAGCGGTACTCGCCTCAATCCGGCCACGTTAAAAAGGGAAAGGGCTGGCCCTCGCCTTAACCCGGACAACTACGATTACGGCGGCGTGGAGGGCTTGACCAGAGCGCAAAAGGCGGGGCGGCGGTTTGCCGATTTCGGCATCGAGCAGCAAGCCACTATCGTAGAAGATTTTCTCGACGAGGTGGATAGAAACCGAGACCTGCGCAACAGGATATTGAGGGGGGAGAAGGCCAGCATTGGCGACTATAAGCACGCACTGGATGCTTCCAGTCAGAATATCCGCGTCTACGCACCCTTCATCCATGAGTTCCAGCAGGCCACGGGGATGTTGGGCGGGCAACCAGAGAGTGGTGTAGCGGATTATGTTCGTAGTCTCGCAAAACAGGCCAGTGTGGCTAGTACGGAGAAGCCGCTACCGCCAAAGAGCAAAGGTCATGATATTTTTGACCGCCTCGCTGCCAAGCTCAAGTCGACCAACGGTAAGCCTGCTGGCGATAGCGGCGATATCTTTGACGCCCTAGCTAATCGGATTAGTCCCAGCAACACTGACCTTTACAATCGACCTCATGTCAAGGTCGACAACAAAACCGCTACCGTGCGCTCTATCGGTATCGGCACCGATCGCGGTTATGTCGTGATACCGACTGTGGCCGAAGACGGCAGCCGCATCTTGTCCAACGATGAGGCTATTGAGCAGTGGAAGCACACCGGCAAGCATCTCGGCATCTTCAAAAATCAGACGGCTGGCGATGCCTATGCTCGTCAGTTACATTGGGACTATGAGGCGGGCAAGTATGACAAAAGGCCTGCAACTCCAGCACCGGATATTTTTGACCGTCTGACTCGACAGCGACAGCAGTGAGTAAAACGTGATTCCCTACCCTATTCCGTTGTAGAGTGAACGTAGCATCGTTATGGCCAACGGTACTGACAGCGCGACCGGTCAGCAGATCGACTTCAGCAAATACGCGGACGCCACCACGCCGCCGACTTCGATCTCCAAGCGTGCCCAGCACCGCCAACAGAAGTCCAAGGAGACCGCACCAGTCATTGATTTCAGCCGGTACGCAGAACCGTCACCGCCGCCGAGCTCTACCGCCGCGACCTCCCCTTCCGCGTCGGATGACCGTACGGGCTGGACTTACGGTAGCACCGGCTTTGAATCCTACCAACCTGCGCCCGTTACCCAAGGACTGGTCTCACCCGAGGACGCTGCTCGTTTGGCCAGCCGCGTCCAGAGCGGTCGCAGTATCGGCGCGTGGCGCGACGACCTCAACCGGGCCTATCGCGAAATCTCCTCCATCGCCGCCAAGCCAGTCACACCCAGCTACACCGCTGAGCAACACGCCCGCGATATGGAATCGCAGATCGCCCGGGTGCACCAGATCGCGCAGGTCATCGGGCAGGATGAAACTATGGGACGCATTATCTCCGGCGCCTCTTCGCCCGCTGGGTTGGGCATGTTCCTGTTGTCATTCATCAACCGACCGGCAGCGGCTATCACAGGCTTGGGTATGTCGGCTTCCCAACTCGGCTCGCGTCAGCCCCACGAATCCTCGGCGGACTACCTCGAACGTGTACTGCTGGGGCTGTCCGGGGTAGCGGGTTCGGCGGCGCTGGGAGCGTCATGGGCCAAGGATGTCATACCCACGACGGAAACCCTGCGCGTGAAGTTTCAGGAGACCCTCGGGGCCGGGCCGAGGGTAACTGGCCAGATTGCGGAGCGGCTGGAGAAAGCGCAGGCAGTGCACGCCGGCAAAGTGCGCGAGGTCATCCGCCGCTACGCCGACGATGTCGCCAAGCACGAAAAGCAGGAGGCCCAGCTACAGGTCAAGCACGAGGCTGAAATCGAGGAACTGGAAAAGCGATACGCCGACGACGTGACCAAGCGCGACGCCGAGATCACCAAGAACCAAGCCGCTTACGAAAAGAAACTGGCTGCGGCGCAGAAGGCAGGCCGCGACCTCGCCCGTCGCAAGGCCATCACCCAACTGCAGGACGCCCACGCCCGCGCCATCGTAGACAACGTCAAAGAGGTGTACAGGTCGGTCAAGGAGGCGCTGGATGCTCGCTGGGAGGCCAATCGCAAGACCGTCGGCAACGATTATCCGATAAAGGGGCTTGGCGCGATTCAAACCGCCATTGAAGAGGGCCGTGCGAAACTAGCGGGCGTACCCGACAGCCTCAAAATCCTCGACCAGATCGAGAGCCGAGTTACGCAGGAGAAAGAGTTCATCGACTCCACCACCGGCAAAGATCGTCTCCAGCGTGTACCCAAAGACGAGATTCCCTACTCGGACGCCCGCCGTCAATTTCACGAAATTGGCAGACAGGCATTTGCCGTTCCCGACCGCACCACCCGCGCCGTTCTATTCAGCATCCGCGACGCCTACGATACGCTGCTCACCGGGGTCAACAAAGCGGTAGACAAGGCGCACGGATTGCCCCCCGAGCAACAAGGCGCAGCCTACGCGAGGCTGAAAAGCGACTGGCACCAGTTCGAGCAGGACTGGAACGATACCAGCAGCATGCGTACCGCCGGGGGCCACGAAGACCCGCTGCGCGCCATCCCAGGAAGCCCCTTGGCCCAACTGGTGCGCATGTCTGCCGACGCACCACAACCAGTACTGCAACTCGTCACAGGGCCTTACGGGGAACGTCTCCTTAGCACGCTCACTCGCTATAAGCCGGAGGGGGCCAATGTGACCCTGCCGTCCGAGATGCGTGCGCTTGCCGTCGAGGGTAAGGAGTTGCCGCGCGTCAAGCCCGAAGCTACTGTCGAGCCACCGCAACCGGAAACTCCGTCGCCCGTGGCTCGTCCCGTGGCACCTCCGCGCAAGACTCCCGCCGAAGCGCCGAAACTGGAGTTGCCCGAGGACGTTGAGGTACCCAACATCAGCAAGGAAAAACAGGCTCTCATCCGCGACCGCCTTGCCACTTTGAAAATGTTGCGCCCTTGGGACTGGATTATCGTTACCGGCGGGCCGCTGCTTTACATTCTGGGACACCGCATGATTGGCACTGCCGGGATAGCCTCACTAGGCGTCGAGAAGGCGCTGATTGGCTGGATGGATGAACCCAGATTCATCGAGTGGCTGGCGGGGAACAGCGAACGCGATTTGACGGCCATGAGCCATTTGCCTGAGGATGTACAGGCGCCGTTAAGGGAACAGATCAATCAGTACATCAACGAGAAAGCGGCGGCGGGCAAAAAGCCGCAGGTAACGAAGCCGCTGATGCAGTGGCTGGCGAGGGGCACGGCGACCACTGGGGCGACGGCAAAGGGGAAAGAGAAGCCGACGCCGGAAGCGCTGCCGATGCCAGCGGCGATGATTGCCCCCTGACAAGAATGCACACCTGAGGACGCGTCTCGTGTGCAGTGACCCGATGGGCGTTCATGGCGTCCGCCGGGTCTGGTTGAGTTCTATGCTTCTCTCAAGCACTGTGACAAAAGAAGCAAATTCATATTGACAGTAGGCGGCTTATTCGATGGCGAACGCATTGCAAGTTAGCGTAATCATGCCCGTCCGGGGCCGACGCAGTCTGGTCGCCGCCGCCTTACGCAGTTACTGCCAGCAAACTTGGGATTGCCGGGAAATCGTGATCGTCGACGACTCCGACCCCGAGGATGACCTCTCCGATTTGTTCAGCAATATCCCCAACGTGGTCTATATCGTCCCCTATATCAAACTAGGCGACGAGCGCTTGAGCATAGGCAGTAAGAGAAATCTGGGCATCGAAGCCTCCCATGGGGACATCGTCACCGTTTGGGATAGCGACGATATCTTCGCGCCGGAGCGCATAACGCAGCAAGTCTATACCTTGCTGAAAACGGAGCGCATGCTGACGGGCTATTTCGCCATGAGCTTGTTCGATCTGACCAATTTCAAAGCGCACAGGTATTTCCTAAACCGACAGTATGCGTGCGGGGCCTCCATGAGTTTTCAAAAACAGTGGTGGAGAGACCATCCGTATCCAGACCAAGATATCGGGGAGGATTTGGACTACGCGACCGGGCATCCCGCTGAATTGGCGGCGACCGATGGCACCAGCATGATGGTCTGTCTGCTCCATGACTCCAACGTGAGCAGCCGCGACCAGGTCGCCCGCCATCCCTGCCAGTTCCCCGAGATCCCGCTCGCCCGATTGCCGGACTATTGTTTTAGATATCTCAACGAGGCCGGGATAGTATACAATCCATCCGCAGTTTGTTGATATTCGGAAGGAGCCTGCTAAACTTGTGACGAAGAGTCTGCACCTATCCTCTTTTGAACGAGGTAGGAGAACGTCAGAGGGTAGGAGACTGGCACGTATCGCTCGGGGGTGGACGGAACCCCCGCCCGGTATGAAAGTGTGCAGCAAGTGCAAAATCTGCAAGTCCATAAGCGATTTTGGTGCAGACAGGAATCGCCCAGACGGCCTGAAATATAACTGCAAAGAGTGCACCCGTGTCTACAACAGACAGCATTATCCGAACTACCGCGATAAGAATTTAGAATGGATACGGCTGCATCCAGAGAAAACAGCTGAATACCGTAAGCGCTACATGGCAAAACGTGGAGTGTGGAAGAAAATGCAAGATCGCAATGGTCGCCTATGGAGCGATTATGGGATGACGCGGGAAGACTACGATATGCTATTGACTCTCCAAGAGGCTCGATGTGCTATCTGCGGGAACCTCTCGAAGAGTACTCTACACGTGGATCACGATGCGACCACTGGCGGCGTTAGAGGGCTGCTGTGCGGTAGCTGCAATCGGGGTATAGGGATGTTCAAGCACTCTTCCGCTACTGTACGAAAGGCAATGGAGTACCTCAATGAGAATACTGGTGACGGGAAGCAATGGCGTTTTAGGCAGAGCGCTTGTAGCAGAACTGCGAAACAGGAACCACGAGGTTTGGGGATGTGACCTGTTCCACTGTGATGACGCGTACTATATACGTGCGGATATCTCTGACGCGCAACAATTAGATAGAGCGTTTTCTATAGCATCACCCGCGTTGACTTATGGCCTAGCTGCGGAATTTGGTCGTCTTAACGGTGAAGCGTATCCTCGACAGCTGTGGACTAGTAATTGCCTAGGGCTATCCAACACCATTGATCTCTGTCTTAAATATGCGTCTCGGCTGGTATTTGCCTCGTCAAGTGAAGCATACGGTGACCTAGCCGACCGTCACGACATCCTGCGCGAAGGCCTGCTGCGCGACGAGGTGCCCAACTTTCACTGCGAATACGCGCTCAGCAAGCTCGTGGGCGAACATCAACTCCAAATTGCGCGAACCAACAGTGGTCTGAAGGCGGTGGCGCTGAGATTTTTCAATTGCTATGGCATGGAGCCCTACACGCCGTACAGGTCAGTCGTCTGCAACTTTATCTACCGCCTGCTCCACCGTCTGCCTATCACCGTCTACGCCCAGTGCCACCGCGACTTCCTCTACATCAGCGACTGGGCTCGCACAGTGGCCAACGTCGCCGACCGCTTCGACCAACTCCGCGAATCGGCCTACAACATCGGCGGCAACGACTACCGCTCTATCCGAGTGTTAGCGCAACTGGTGCTCAAGGCCTGCGGTTACGACCCCGGTCATGGCTCCTGGGACGGCCTCGTGGAGATGAAGGACGTGGAGCCCGCCAATATCCAGAACAAGCGGCCGGACATTGCGCTGGCCGTCCGCGACCTCGACCACGCGCCACGGGTGAGGTTGGAAGAGGGCGTCGAGTTGACGGTCGCGTGGATGCGGAAACGCTACGGCCTGCAAGATGGCCTGCAAGATGGCCCACAAGGTTGATACCTGCATGTCTGCCAATCCACCTCTCCCGCTTGAATTCAGCCGCTATAACCAACTCGGTCTCTCGGGGTTCACCCACGTGGCTATCACCGCCGCGCTGGAATACACCTGCGGCCGTGTGGGCGGCGACTACTACGAGTTCGGCCTCTATGCGGGCTCCAGTTTCTACCATGCCCAGCAGGAAGCCCGCCGTCTTGACCTATCCGCGATGAACTTCTGGGGCTTCGACTCTTTCCAGGGTCTGCCCGCAGTCACCGCCAAGCCGGACATCGGCCGCTTCGTCCCCGGCCTGTACACCTGTTCACTGGAGACCGTGCGGCTACTCCACAACTGTTTCGGCGTGGACTGGCGGCGCACACACCTCATCAAGGGTTGGTACGAGGACACGCTGAACGCTACGCTGGTCAAGGAACGCGGTATGGCCCCGGCAGCGGTAGTGGTCGTGGATTGCGATCTATACACGTCCACGGTGCCAGTGCTCCGGTTCATCGCGCCCTTGCTACAACCGCGAACGGTCATCATCTTTGACGACTGGCATCAGGGCGGCGAGCAGCAGGCATTTCGGGAGTGGCTGCCAAGGTATCCGCAGTGGGGGGCGAAAGAGTATCGGGTGAAGGACATGGACTATCATCAGAAGATGTTCATCATGTACGAGGCCGAGGCGGGGGCGGAGGTGCGGTCGAGGAATGCAAGAACTCTATGAAAAAACATCGGTCGGGTGATTGTCAGTGCGGCTGTGGCAAGAAAACGACCCTTGCCAAGGAAACTCGGCGCGGTGCTGTCGCCGGGGAGCCTAATAGGTTCATTCGCGGCCACAGTTCTTGTCACCCTCGTGGGACTAGCCGAATGGTCGTCATCGACGGTGCTCGCTATAAAACCGTTCCCCTAACTCAGGATAAAGAGGCTATCGTAAGCGCCATTGATTACGTCTGGATATCGCGTCATCGATATAGCGCCTACAATCATAACGGCACGTGGTACGCACATCGCAGCGTGACGCAGTCAAACGGAAAACGGAAAGCTATTGGTATGCATGTGGAAATTCTTGAGCGCATGTTGGGGGTGAGAACCAATCACCATCAACAAGCGGATCACGCAAACGGGGATGGATTAGATAATCGACGTTGCAATCTCAGAATTTCAACCCCTAGTCAGAGTTGTGCGAATCGGCCTAAATTCAAGGAAAGTACCCCCTTTAAAGGGGTATCCATCTCCCGGCGCAGATACAGGGCGTCTATCGTTCATATGGGAACGAGGCACTACCTCGGGTCGTTTGAATCCTCGATACAGGCTGCGCACGCTTACGACGAAGCCGCACGCTCATTCTTTGGCAAATTTGCCTGCGTAAATTTCCCCCGTAAGGGAGAGCGTGGATGCCTCTAGCGGAACGCCAAGTTTATCCTTTAGATCATGCGACCCATCTGCCGATTCTTATCGGTCTCGGACTCAAAATTTCTATCATCCGCGTTCTCGAATTGGGCGCAGGTTCGTACTCCACGCCCCTGTTCGTTAACCGTGACGTATTCCCTGATCTAGTTGAGCTAGTGTCTGTCGAACATGATCCAGAGTGGAGAGAACGCATCCGTGGAGGTGAGGGTAATGGCCGCATCGTGCTTACGGATACCCCTCCGACCGACCGTTCCCGGTTCCATCTGATTTTCGTTGATAGTGCCGATGCTGCCTCCCGTACTGCAATCCTACGACTGCTACGTGAATCCGAGTCTCAACCTGCTCTAATTGTTGTTCACGATTCTGAGAACGAGTGGTACCACGAAGAAATCGAGAAGTTCCCTAAGCGTCATCACTTCGTTGCTTTTAATCCAGAAACGAGTGTGATCTGGCGAGCCGATGACCGAGAACCGGAAATTTATAAAGCGATCATGGAAATTGACGCAATTACGCGGCTTCATGCCAATGATCGGCCCGATGATATAGCTAAGTGGATTGAACTGTTCCGAGCGGGAGTGTCGCCCGCGCCCCCATCGCATCCGCTTACCGTTTCTGTCGATATGGTGACATACCGACGGGTGCCGCAGATGCGAAATACGCTCGAAACGTATCTCATTCAGACCCGCAAGCCTGATGAGTTGATCGTGGTCGAGGATGGCTATGACGGCGGGGAGACTGAGAGCCTTTGCAAAGAATTTTCTGATCGGCTACCGATCAAATACGTTTGCCGCCGCAACCGTCCGGACGTTCCATTCTCTAACGCCGCGATTCCCCGCAATATCGGCATCCGGCAGGCCACAGGCGATATCATTGTCCTTCACAACTCCGAAGTACGCTTCACCAAGCCGACCGATTTTGCCAACATTGTCGGGCCTACTGAGGCTGACCCGATGATTTGTACATGTGCACCGTGCGAAGCGCTTAACCCGGATGGTTCCCACAAACAGTGGTATTGCGATCCCCACCTCTGGAATTTTTCCCACTTCTGCGCGGCCTACCGGAGAAAGGCGATTGTTGAGGAATTAGGCGGGTTTGACGAAGCGTATCGCCGATATGGCTGGGAAGACATGTCTTTCAATATGCGAGCGAATCGCGCCGGTATTGTCAGCATATGGGCTAAGGACGTTGTAACTCAGCATCAATGGCATGAAGTGAGGTCGAGTCCGCAGGATAGAGAAGCGCAGGAATTTAATATCAGATACAGCACTCAAGAAATGGAAGATATCTTGAGCGGACGGCGGACGCTGGAGGCCAACCTCGGTAAGCCATGGGGAGATCTGTCGTCCTGAAAGTGATAAGATATCTGGTATGGGGTTGTCCTATCCTAAACCGCTGCCAAACACTGATAACTTAGTTGAACTGCGTACATGCCGATTGTGCGGTGTTGAAAAATTGCTAGCTAAATTTGTCGGCGTCACTAGGGGGCGACGTTCGCAGATATGCAGTAAGTGTCATTCCCGTCGAGTCAATGAGAGGGCTAGAAGTAAAGACCTCAGCCCTGAACAGTTGGAAAAAAGACGTGTGAAATGGAGAGAGTATGACGAAAAGCGCCGTGAGATAAAAAGAGAACAAGCAAGACAACGACAGCGGGAGAAGAAAAAGGAATACTTGTCAAGTTGGTATCAGCGCAATAAGAATCCTAACGTAGCGCGTGCAAAACTTAAACAACTGAAGGCAGAAGTGCTTGCGGCTTATGGAGGGAAGTGCTATTGCTGCGGCGAGACTGAGATCAACTTTCTTACTCTGGATCATCCCAAAAACGACGGGGCTACCCATCGGATTGCGAACGGCGGTAATCCTTTCTATAAGTGGCTTCAAAGGAATGGCTATCCTAAAGGGGTAGTAAGGGTGGCGTGCTGGAACTGTAACTGCGGAAGACACGTAAACGGAGGCATTTGCCCCCACAAAACTAAAAGGAAAAGCCCAAACCCGTGAAATTCAGTTACGTGGTGGGCACGCGCCCAAACCTAGTCAAGTTGGCCGCCCTCTATCCCCACCTCCCCGGCACCATCTACCACACCGGTCAGCACTGGGGGGCCATGTCCAACCCCTTTCTCTACGAATACCGGCTCCCTCAACCCCTGCCGCTACGCGAACTGTCGGGTGATGTGGCCATCGTATTCGGCGACTGCCGCTCCACCTTGGAAGGCGCCGACGCCGCCAAAAAATGGGGGATGCGGCTGGCCCATGTCGAGGCCGGCCTCAGGTGCGGCGACCTGACGATGGAAGAGGAGCGGATACGGATAGAGGTCGACGCCATGTCGGACTGGCTGTTCGCGCCCAGCCAGGACGCGGTCGATAACCTGCGGCAGGAGAAAGTGCGAGGCGAGGTCTATCTGGTAGGCAACGTGGTCATGGATACCTTGACCCGGTACGGGCTGCTTACTCTGCACCGGCCGTTCAACGTCGACGACCACGCCAAATTGCGCGCCATTGTCGAGGCCGTGGGAGCCTCGGGACTGGCCTTTCGCTGGCCGGTACATCCGCGCGTAGAGCCGCCGATAATTGAGGGCGTGACGATTGAGCCGCCGCTGGGACGCGGATTGTTCATTGAGCTATTGCGCGGGGCCGTGGTGGTGGTGACGGACTCCGGCGGCGTGCAGGAGGAAGCAGCATGGCTGGGCCGACCGTGCATCACCGTCCGACCATCCACTGAACGACCCATCACTTTACAATATGGCAATCGGCTGACCGACGTGGCGGGGTTGACCGAGGTGATACGGGCGGTGGTGCCCCAAATCCCTCTTTGGGATAGCCACGCGGCGGAGAGAATCGCCGCTATTCTCAAGGCCGTAACCGCGACGTGACCGCCGACGTAATCTTCCATTGACAGACAGATATCTGCGGTATAGTATGACCCGCCATGAGACGAACTAGCGACCCACTGTGGATGAACGCCAAGTACGACGGCGAGTGCGCTGAATGCGAGGCCGATATCGCCGTAGGTGACCGCATCGTGTACGACCCTGATGAGCGCAAGGCATACTGCGATGTGTGCGGGCCTGAAGTCGCAGGCGATGATCCAGTAGGCTGATGATATTCAGATGCTTACGGTAAACCTTATCGGCAACCCCCACAGCCTCGGCCTGCGCCGCGACGCCGAAATCCTGCGCACACAACTGGAATCGCACGGGGCCACCGTGCGCGACGTGGATATGTTCACCCTCCGACCGGACGAAAGCGTGCGCGGGGCCGATATCAACCTGTTCCTTGAGTCCCTCCACGACGGTCGCTATCTGCGCGGATATGCCTCGGCCAACTGGCTGCTGGTGAACAGCGAATACTATTTTCCCGAGCAGTGGGACCGCCATCTGCCGCTGATATCGCTGGTCATGGTCAAGACTACGCACGGTCACAACGTCTGGCGCAATCGGCTGGGTGACAGTCGCACGCTCTATACGAGCTTTGCCTCCCGCGACCTCCATCAACCGGGCATCGTCAAGACCGGATGGTTTTTGCACAGCCCGGGGAAGTCCATGGAGAAGGGTACGGAGGCCGTGGCCGGGGCTTGGCGTGCGGGCATCCCTCACCCTCTGACGGTAGTCACCAACGCCGCCAACCCACTCGACCGCCAAGCCGCTCACCAGTTGCAGGCCATGTTCGCCGGTATCTCCAACGTCCGCCTGCTGCACGACATCTCGGATGAGCAGATGACCATCGAGATGAACCGCAATCGGTTCTTCCTCCAGCCGTCGCTATACGAAGGTTGGGGCCACAGTCTGCACGAGGCCCTGAGCGCCCGCGCTGTTGTGCTTACGACTGACGCGCCGCCCATGCGCGAGTTTCCAGGTATAGACAGCCGGATGCTGATACCCATAGAGAGAGTGGAGCCGCGGACGATTATCCAGTGGCATTACGTCGGCGTGCAGGGGATAAGGGAGACGGTGGAGAGGGCGGTGGGGTTGGCCAAGCGCGAGTTGGAGTTGGTCGGCGATAGGGCGCGGGATGGTTGGGAGACGGAGCGGGACAGGTTTCGGGAGACGTTCGGGAAAGCCATCAGTCAGTGGTATTCATGGATATGAAACGACCTTGCACCTACCGCGTGATAGTTCTGGGCAACGCGCGTGCCCCATTTTCGACAGAAAGCGACCTCATCTGGACATTTTCCCAGTTGGGCTGGGGGGTCATCCCCCTACAGGAGGACACCTGCGACGCCTCCGAGTGTCTCGCCCACGACGTTGACCTGTTCTTTTGGGTACACACCCACACCTGGGAACCGCGCGGGATGGCCATGATCGACGTGCTGGACGTACTCAAGCAGCGCGGCGTCCCCACCGTCGGCTACCATCTTGATAAATTCGTGGGCCTGCGTCTGCTCGATGACCGCGAATCGCGCGTGGGTGTACATCCATTCTGGAAGTGCGATACGGTATTCACCGCCGACGGTGGCAACCAAGAATTCTTTTCCAGCCGTGGCGTCAATCACGTTTGGCTCCCGCCGGGGATATGCCTGCGCTACTGCTATGTCGGACAGTCCAAGGACGAGTACAAGGCCGACGTGGTGTTCGTGGGCAGCAAACACTATCACCCCGAATGGCCATTCCGACAGCGGTTGGTAGAGTGGTTGGATGAGCCGCACCCGTGGACGTTCAAGCGCTGGGGTGGCGACCGACCGGGAGCACGGGAGGAGTTGAACGACATCTACGCCAGTTGCAAGGTTGTAGTGGGCGATAGTTGCCACGCGGGAAGCGATTATTTTTGGAGCGATCGCGTGACCGAAGTGCAAGGTCGCTGCGGCTTCCTCGCGCACCCTGCCAGCAAGGGTATGGACGTAACGGGGATGGCCGACTATAGACCTGCTGACTTGGTCGACCTCAACAACGTCATTCTCTATTATCTGGAGAATGAGAACCAGCGCCGCGAGATGCAAGTAGCTGGGTATGAGTATACGAAGCGGAAGCACACTTGCCACAACAGGATACTGGCGATTTTGAATAGACTGGGATTGAACTAGAGATGTATAATGAGAGCGCCTCACCAACTGGCTTTCGAGGAGCCCGTCAATGAACGGTTTGCATGAACAAGCCGCTGCGCTCTCATCGGAAACAACTCTAGCACAATCTACCCCTCTCGGTTATTGTCGTTGCGGTTGCGGCAATCTGACCAACATCGCTGACCACAATGATGCCCGTAAGGGATGGATTGATGGTCGCCCCCTTAAGTATTGTGCAAATCATCACAAGTTTCGCAACATCACTGGAAAGAAATTCAACCGTCTAACGGCAATGTGGATAGCCGGTCGCCAGGGTATTAATCCTAGGAAGAGCATAATGTGGCTTTGCTGCTGTTCCTGCGGTGCTTTAACACTTGCATCCACAGAGAACTTAGCGGCTGGTCGAGTGAAAAGCTGCGGCTGCTATCGGCGCGAGATTTGTATATCGAAAATTCGACATAGGCATACGGGGATTACAAATGACCCCCGATACGGCATCTGGCATTCCGCAAAATTACGGGCTAAACGTGCCAATTTACCGTTCGATATAAGAATGACAGATATCTTTATTCCAGCGAAGTGCCCGTTGCTCGATATATCTCTGAAATTTAACCGGAAGCGCGTTCAATTCAACAGCCCATCACTCGACCGAATTGTACCCGAGCTTGGATACACACTAGGCAACATTCAGATTATTAGCCACAGAGCCAATTCTATGAAACACAATGCGACCTTAGAGGAGATGAAAACCCTTGTCGGGAATTGGGAAAGCATCGAGCGTGCCCGTCATCTGGCTGACGTATCGTGAGGGCGTGACGCCGAATCGCGGCTACTGGGACGATGCCATTCTGGAAAGCCTGTTTTCGCGTCGGATGTGGCGACCATCGTGCGCCTTCACGCTCACGCACGTAGAGAATTGCGGCGAGGTCTGTCCCGACGATGGCGCTATCGTCGTCCTGCCCGCACGGCACCACGCGACCGCTGAGTACGTTGACCGCTTGAACGCCGACATGGCGCGGCTACCTTGGGTCATCCTCATGCTCATAGGTGACGAGGAGTCAGCATTTCCCGTTCATCTCGTCCAACACCCGAACATCCGTATCTGGCAGATGATGGCGCGACCGGACAATTCGCTGGTGCATACGCGATTGCTCAACGGTTGGACGCCGCATATCCGTCTGCTCGACAACCAGCCGTGTCCGGACAAAGATTATCCTGCTTTTTTTGCGGGCCAGATAACCCACGAGCGCCGCCGAGCCTGTACCAAGGCGATGGAGAACTTTCCGTGCCGAGTGGTGGGCACGCAGGGCTTCACTCAAGGTCTGCCGCCTGATGAATACGTGCGCGAACTGGCGAGGGCGAAGATAGCGCCTTGCCCTAGTGGTCCACAGGCACCTGACAGTTTCAGATTTTCGGAGGCCTTGGAAGCCGGATGCGTACCCATCGCCGACGCCCACGCCCCGGTGCCCTACCCGGATGGCTACTGGCAGAGCGTGCTGGGCGACCATCTACCCTTCCCCGTTATTGAGGACTGGGCGACCCTGCCCGAGGTCGTGAAGCGCGAACTCGCCGATTGGCCCAACAACGTCAACCGCTGCGGCGCATTCTGGATGCAGTATAAGCGCGATCTCGCTTACCGACTGGAACGCGATATCCGAGAGTTGAGCGGATGCCAGCTTGAGCCTCTATACTTGGACGACCAGATCGCCATCGATATCCATACCGGTCGGACAACCGACGTGACGGCGGCGGTGGCGAGCGTGCGGTCGCATTATCCGCTGGCCGAGATAGCGCTCTGCTTTGACCCGGATGTAGAGCCGGAACAGGTGCGGCGGCTGATTTGGAAATGCCAGCGGGAGTGGCGGAACGTGCTGCCGATATTGGAGGAGAGCGAGTGAATAACGAACAGGAATCCAAAGGGCTAGGCGAAACCGTGGACAGTCTCACGGCTGCCAAGAAGGTACTGGAGGACAAATCCGCTCAACACGGTGCGAAAGTGTGCACCTTGAAAGGCGAATTACCCGACCCCGCCTATGCAGGTCTCGGCAGTGCGCCACAGCCGGTAGACCCCAACACCGGTATGCATAAGGACTACTACATTCTGTGCGATGAGGAGCGGGCCAAGGGGTTTGTTCAACCTGTACGTACCGCCTATAAGCATCTCAAGTGCGGCTCAGTGACCTACATGGGCATCAAGTTGGCCGAGACCTACGCACGAGATCCCAAGTTTTACGGCGCGACGTTCTGCTGCGCCTGCGGTAGCCACTTCCCGCTGTTCACTGTCGACGGTAATCAATTTGTATGGGTGGTGGACGGCGAGACGACAGATATTCCGGTAGGGGAACAGCCGTGACACGCAGGCCAAGCGGGAAGATGAATCCCAATCATCCCGTGGTACAGGAGATGCGCGAACAGTGGTACAAGATCGCGGCCATACTCCTTCGTCGTCTCGGCGGCGAGGCTATCATCACCGATGACGAAATAGCAGCCTTTGCCAGCGCGTCCAAACACAATATCGTGATAGACACTCGCGGCAACACGAACCTCCGGCTCTCCTTAGTAGATGATGAAAAGGCACGGGAATTAGCGCGCAAGGAAGGGGGTTTGGCACACTGATACCATGGCTATCGACGACCGAGTTACCGTCATCATCCCCACCTCCAGCGTCCCCTCGCACCCCTCGACGCGCATCATCGAACAGGTGCTGACCTCCATCGACCACCACCTGCCCGGCGCGCCCATCCATATTCTCGTTGACGGTCTGCGTCCGGAGTACGCCCATCGTCATGAGCAGTACGCTGAGTACACGCGCAGGTTGGCCGATGTCGTTCCCGCCAATACCACCATCGTCGTACACAGTCAACACCTGCACCACGCCGCGACCATCAAGCTGGCGCTGGAAGATATCCGCACCCCGCTGATGCTCTATTGCGAGCACGACATGGGCATCCTGCTCGATCGCACGGTGGACTGGCCGCTGCTGGCCGAGGCCATCACGTCGGGCAAATGCGACTTGGTCAGACTCATGTTGACCGAGACCATTCACCCGCTGCATATGTACCTGATGCTGGGCATGATCGATGGCTGGCCGCTGATGCGCAACCGCCAGTTCTCTGGCTGGACGCACTTGGCCAGCGTGGATTTCTACCGACGGCTGTTGGCCCCGTTCGACATGCGCGCCAAGATCATGGTGGAGAGATACGCAGCGTCGATTATTGAACGCTCATCGTGGGAGCAGTGGAAGATGACCAGTTACATCCCTGACCCGGAGGCCAGCAAGCGGCTGTTCCACCTAGACGGACGGACGGGCGACGACGGAGTGAGGCAACCGAGTTATGAGGAGTTGGAAGTGTATCCGCCGCAGTGACCGCCAATGGCTGACGATATCTTCATCCCACTGACTGATCCGCGCGCCTGCTTCGTCGACTACTTGCTCGGCGGCTACCATGTACAGGCTCCACGGTTTCTCGTCGAACGCCACCCGCGACCTTGCTGGGAACAAGCCAGATTTCAATCCATAGAAGCCCACCTGCGTCCGGGCGATATTTTGGTTGACGTGGGGGCCGAACAAGGTCAACAGTCTGCGATTTACGCCCGCTTCATAGGCGGCGGCGAGAACATGGTACTGGTCGAACCCTGCCCAGACGTGTGGCCAAATATCATGGCGACGTGGCGGGCGAATGGGTTGGCGACGCCGCTGGCGACGTGGTGCGGGTTCGCTGGGGTCAAGACGGAATCAGCAGCGCAGGTGGACTTTGAGGATGGGTATCGCGACGGCTGGCCGCTATGCGCTTACAGAGAACAGTTGCTGGATGCTACCAAGTTCCGGTATCTGTCGGAGCAACAGAGTTCTACGCCGACCGTGAGTTTGGATGATTTTCTGGGCGAGCGCGGGATTGTCCCGGCGGCGCTGACCATCGACGTGGAAGGGTACGAGCCGAGAGTGTTGGAGGGAGCGATTGAGACTATCAAAGCGGCAAGTCCGCTGATTTGGTGCTCTCTCCATGAATCCGAAAATAATATTCTGCGACGACATGAAGGCGGCGATCCAGTGACGGACGTGCACTGGCTGATGCGCGAACTAGGTTATCAGGGAACGCATATCGCTACGGATCATGAAAGTCACTGGATTTTTCAACCAGTTGACAGGAGGTAATTACGGCGCTCACCGATTTTTGGGAAGTCGATGTCAATGACCCGCAGGCTATCTGGCTGCGGCTCATCGGCCTGCCCGCCGAGGACGTTGAGGCCACCCAAGCCCAAGCCACAGTCATTCTGGATGTCCTCCCCGACGGCATCCCTGCGGGTGACCGTGCGCTGGAGATAGGTGCCGGTGTGGGCCGATTGATGAAGGCCGTGGATGACCGAGGGATATTCCGCGAGGTCTACGGCGTCGATATCAGTATCAGCATGTGTCTGGTCGGGCAGCGCTATCTGGAAGGCCGCGACCGCTGCAAGCTGGAGTTGACGGGCGGCACGGTGCTGGATTTTGGCGACCAGCAGTTCGACTTCGCATTCAGCTACACGGTATTCCAGCACATGCTGACCAAGGCCATCATCCATCGCAATCTGTGTGAGATTCACCGGGTACTCAAGCCGGGAGGATTAGCCCGCGTGCAGACCGTGGCGTCGGGTGATAGTGACCCGCGCGACGCAGAGTTGTATGATGGGCGGGTGTTCAGAGACGGCGAGGAATTCTGGCGGGAGTTTGAACAGGTCGGGTTTGAGCGAGTGAAAGTGGAGACGGGGTTGACGCACGAGCGGCACATCTGGGTAACAGCAAGAAGACCGTGAGGCGACCATGTGGGTAAAGCTGGGCGACACGTATTTTGAAACCGACCTCATCGCCGCCGTCCGACCGGCAGGGCTAGGCAAAGATTCGTCAGCGACCATCATCCACACCGCTGGGCAATCCGCCGTGGATTCTGGATACCTCATCGAAATGCCCATCGAAAAGGTGATGGACAAGCTGCGCGATGCGCGGCTGGACGAGATAGCGGAGATGATAATGGCCGAGCATGAGGCCGAGGAAGAGGCCAACCAAGAGGGCGATGAGCAGGTAGTGGTGGAGTCCGCGCCGAACGTGCCTGAACCTACGGCCAGTGTGAACTGGAAACCCCGTCATGGCCCATATGACCGCCGCAGCCGCAGCCAGCACAGTCGCCGGGACGATATCTAAACCGAGGCGTCCGCTTGGTCACCCTTGCCCTCGGCCATCCTCGCCAGCTTTTCCCACCACCGCTTGCCCTCTGGATGTCGCGTCTGCCCCGCCCACACCCGCGATTTCCTCTGCCCCAACCTCTTCACCGCCCCGGCCAGCGTGACCGCGTCCTTCACCCTTTCCATGAACTCCGTGGCCTCGACTGTCCGGGCAGGCTCCTCCAGCAGGGCTATCCTGTGCACCTCCATCTCCAGACGGCGCTCATAACCCCACGGCGACGACAATCTCAATTTGCGGCGGTTGAGTAACTTGACTTCCGCCTCCACACCGGCGAACCAGACTGCGAGCGACGCGCGGTCAAAGCGCAGTGGAGAAGTCAGCTCATATTGCCGCAGCAGGTAGTCGACCAGTTGCGGGATCTCGCCGATGGTAATCATCTGGCGGCAGTCGCCACGATGACGGTGCTGGTTGTGGACGGAATATACCCTGACCCCAGCCGCCCGGCAAAGTTCAGCGACGATCACGACCACGCCGTTCTGCGACCAGGGGGCGCGATCGGCACGTTCTGAGCCGGCCTTGTGCCACCAGCGACGGGTAGGAGGAGGGGAATCGGCTGGGTCGGGGATATCTACGGGGCTTACCGTGTCGTCTGCCATACCCGCTGATGTTATCATTGGCCATTATGGCCGTGGAACCGATATCATTCACGCCCAGCGCAAACATTCAGGCGATCACGTACGACGCGGATACGCAGACTCTCTTGGTGCGATTTCACCGCGGCGGCAGGCTCTACCGTTATGTCGAAGTGACGGGCGAAGAGGCGTACGGGTTCGGTCAAGCCCTTTCCGCCAACGACTACCTGCAAACTCGAATCCTGCCTGCGCATCCCGGCGAAGCGGTGAACGAAAACACAAACGGCTGAGTTCATCGTCGAGAGGAGGTAGCCGTGAGGCCAGACGATGGCTTCAGCCGTCTGCTTGCCCTGACCCGATACCAGCCATACTGGGCGGGCTCCGTTCGATGGCCCGACAATATACCCCTACCCGATTGACCTGTAAATAGAAAACCTCAGCGGTGGTGTGCTAGATTTCGATTCGATGCCCAGAGCCCATCGCGTCCGGTTCACCGTACCGCGTGCCCGTATGAATCCGCAACGGGCGAGGGCCACCAAGACCTTGGAAGGCGTCACATCTTACCGTCACTCCATGGCCGGACGGGCAGCGCGGGCCGAGCAGTTGGCCGAGCAGTGGCAACGGCAAAATGGGTTATGTCACCGCTGTCGGCAACGGGTCGGCCTAGGCGCGGCCAAGTTCGCGAACGCCAGGTTCAACATTGGCGAGGTCAATCACGTCGTCCACAAGGGCACGTGCCCGAAACAGGGGGTCGCGGCATGAAGACCGGGATGAGGATATCTGCGCGCTGGTCGGAATGGCTGGGCTGGCTGGGAGTATTAATTGTCCTGTCCCTGC